>OLJF01000282.1_pt1 | contig 69237 bp, 75 predicted proteins | sample 1609751 | NCBI WGS metagenome assembly OLJF01 (sample SAMEA4350171, study PRJEB24818) | metagenome | biome: human; feature: gut; material: faeces | place: Denmark | collected 2013-09
GAAAGAGAGGAACTGACTATATGAAAGAACAGAAATATTCTTATTCACAGCGAATTGGAAAGACAACATTCATCGTAAATGTAAAGCAGTCCGAAAGTGCCAAAAAGCCTTTGAATACGGTGTTTCAGGACATCTGCAAGCACGAGGTTTTGGGCGGCTTTTTTACGGACAAATCGTTTAATTTAGAAAATCCACAAAAAGTATCTTGACAAACTCGACCCCGAAGGCACCGGCTACCGGGCAAGAACGAGATTCAGCAAGTTTTTCAACCTCCCGGAGCTGATGAACCTGTTCAAAGAGGTGGCAGACATCAAGACCGCCGATCAGCTGAACTTGCCCACCCCGGAGGTGGAATACCACAACATCGTGGCCCAGCCTACTGAACACCAAAAAGAGATGGTGCAGGTTCTCTCCGAGCGCGCCTCCAGGGTACACAGCGGCAGCGTTGACCCATCAGAGGACAATATGCTCAAGATTACCGGCGATGGCCGCAAGCTGGGTCTGGACCAGCGTATCATCAACCAGCTGCTGCCGGATGAACCCGGCACCAAGGTCAATCAGTGTGTGGGTAATATCATGCAGATCTGGCGGGACGGCGAGGCTGACAAGCTGACCCAGCTGGTATTCTGCGACATTTCCACGCCCCAGGCAGCCCCCTCCAAAAAGGCAGCCAAACAGCTGGATAATCCCACACTTCATGCGCTGGAACAGGCTGTGCCGTTGGATGAGCCTGAGCCTGCCTTTACCATCTATGAGGACATCCGCCAGAAGCTCATCGCCCAGGGAATGCCCGCCGAGCAGATTGCTTTTATCCACGAAGCCAAGACCGAGGTGCAGAAGAAAGAACTGTTTTCCAAGGTTCGCACTGGGCAGGTGCGCGTCCTGCTGGGCAGCACCTCCAAAATGGGCGCTGGCACCAATGTGCAGGACCGGCTTGTGGCGCTCCATGACCTGGATTGTCCGTGGCGTCCGGGAGACCTTGCCCAGCGCAAGGGCCGTATTGAGCGCCAGGGCAACCAGAACCCTCTTGTCCATGTGTACCGTTATGTGACTGAGGGAACCTTTGACGCCTATTTGTGGCAGACAGTGGAGAACAAACAGAAATTCATCAGCCAGATTATGACTTCCAAATCGCCGGTGAGAAGCTGCGATGATGTGGACGAAACGGCGCTGTCCTTTGCCGAGATCAAGGCCCTGTGCGCCGGAGACCCTCGTATCAAGGAGCGCATGGATTTGGATGTGGAGGTTGCCCGCCTGAAGCTGATGAAAGCCGACCACCAGAGCAAGCAGTACCGCCTGGAGGATCAGTTGCTCAAATACTTCCCCCAGGAAATCGAAACCAACAAGGGATTTATCAAAGGCTTTGAAGCGGACCTGGAGACCCTGGCCGCCCATCCTCACCCGGAGGATGGCTTTGCTGGGATGGAGATCCGGGGAGATGTGCTGACTGACAAAGAAAACGCCGGTGCAGCCTTGCTGGACGCCTGTAAGGAGGTCAAAGGCTCCGAACCGGTGCAGATCGGCAGCTATCGGGGCTTTACTATGTCCGTGGAGTTTTCCGCTTGGAAACAGGAATATACGCTCCTGTTGAAAGGCCAGATGACCCACCGGGCAAGCCTCGGCACAGACCCGCGCGGAAACCTCACCCGTATCGACAATGCACTGGCTCAGATGCCTCAGCGTTTGGAAGCCGTGAAAAACCAGCTGGACAACCTTTACCAGCAGCAAGCCGCAGCCAAAGAGGAAATCGGAAAGCCGTTTCCTTTTGAGGACGATCTGCGAGTCAAGTCCGCTCGTCTGGTGGAACTGGACACGCTGCTGAACATTGACGGCAAGGGCCACGCCCAGCCGGAAACTGTGGTTGCCAAGAGTGCGCGGCCTTCGGTGCTGGACAGCTTGAAGCGCCCGGTGCCGCCCCGAAGCCCCGAAAAGAAACCAAAACAGCATGAGGAGGTGCGATAACATGAAACCCAACGATCTGAATACGGCCCTCTATGAGAAGATGGCCGCCGAGCAGGACAAATTCCGGGACTGGCTGAAAAGCCAGCCCTCGGCAGAGGTCCTGAACCACGCCTATGAGTACACTGTCCGGGAGGACATCGTGATGGCGATGGAGGAACTGGAGCTGACCGCTGCCCAGGCCCAGGCGCTGCTGGATTCGCCCACGCCGCTGGCCGATGTGTACCGTTACTTTGAAAAGTTGGAGACCGGCTACATGGATGTGGTCCGGGACAGCATTGAGAACCGGGCCGATGATGCTTGCAAGGCCCAGGCGGAGCTGCGGAAAGCCGCCATTTATCCTCACTCCGCTGCCTATGCGAAAGAGCATGGAGAGCTGGAGCAGTACCGGGCCTCCAACAACGCCAATCTTCAATGCAAGGAGGCCATTGAAGCGGCGGTGCGGGAACACTTCGACGGGATGTATCTCAGTCACGATGCCGCAAAGGGCGTGATCGAGACCTATGGTATGGACCGGGTGATGCTGGTCCTGGCCAACACCGTCCAGCTCCAGGATTGGGATGGGCGCTACTCGCCCCGGAACAAGGAATGGGCCAAGACCATCCCCAACTATAACTCCGATACCGTCCGGGTTGGCTATGCAGTAAACAGCCACCCTGCTGTCTTGAATGGGTTTATTGATCTGGTGCGCGAGGAACATCTGCGCCGCCAGCCCTTGACGGCAGAGGACATCCAGGCCGAGGCGGAACGGATTTTGCGGGAGCTGCGCGCACCGGATGTGCCGAACAGCCCCCACGGAACCCATTACATGGCCCGCATTTCCCCGGAGTTTTTGAACCGTGCCGGGAGCAAAGACCATGACCGGCTGATGAATCTCCTGCCGTTTCGCAGTCTGGCGTTTACCGGCATGAAAGGGATGCCCGGAACCTATGCCACCATCCTGGCCAGCGAGGATCGCTCCAAGGAGCTGCGCCAGCCCCGGCCCTCTGTCCGGGAGCATTTGAAGCAGGAACCGAAACAGGCAGCCCCCAAAGCTCCGGGCCAGAAGAAACGGGAGCCGGAGCGGTGAGCGCCCCGAAGCGCAAGCGGGATGTCCAGGTGAATTTCCGGGTCTCCCCGGAGGAGCTGGCGCTGATCGAGCAGAAAATGTCCCAACTTGGGACGAAGAACCGGGAAGCCTATCTGCGGAAGATGGCCCTGGACGGTTATGTGGTGCAGCTGGACCTGCCGGAGCTGAAGGAGCTGGTGTCCTTGCTGCGCCGGAGTAGCAACAATTTGAACCAGCTCACCCGCCGGGTGCATGAGACCGGGCGTGTCTATGACGCTGACCTGGAGGATATAGCCCAGCGGCAGGAACAGCTATGGGCGGGCGTGAAGAAAATCCTGACCCAGCTCTCCAATCTATCGTGACAGGGGTATATATCCCATCTGCGGAGGGAGGAACGGCGTTCTTTTCGCCGCGCCTCCCTCCGCCTTTTCTTTTTGTCTGTATCCTTGCCTTTTGACGGGGCTTGCCGGATAATAAAGGCGGATAGCAAAGTGTTCTCACATCTCACAAAGGAGTTGAGATACTGATGTTGACCTTTGAAAAGGTTTTAGAGATTTTCGAAGACTATCTGGCGCAGGATATGGAGCTGGAAGTCTACAAGAGCCGGTACGGATATGTCTGCGTGTCCTTCAACGGCTCCCCCCCGGACCCGCCCTATTGCGAGGGTGATGTGTGCCGGACCCCGGAGGAACTGTTTGACCATCTGCTGGTCGAGTATGAATCCTTTGCCTCCATTCAGCTGACAAGGGGATGCCGGGAAGAGAACGAGGACGACGAGGAACAGGTCCGCCGTCTGTGCCAGAAGTATTTGGATCGTCGAGAGGAGGCCATGAAATGACCGCATTGAAGCTGATTTTGAAGATTGTGATTGCGCCGGTGATCCTGCTGCTCACCCTGGGCATCTGGATTTGCGTGGGGCTGGTCTATGTGTCCGGCTTGGTGCTGGGGCTGCTCAGTACGGTGATTGCCCTGCTGGGCGTGGCCGTCCTGATAACATACTCCCCGCAGAACGGCCTTATCCTGCTGGTGATCGCGTTTCTCATAAGCCCCTTTGGGCTGCCGAAGCTGGCCTTTTGGCTGCTGGGCAAGGTGCAGGATTTGAAATATGCAATTCAGGATTTGGTTTATGGCTAAGGAGTGTTTTAATGGGAAAAAGCAATAAGGTGTGTCCTGTATGCGGCCGGAAAATGAAATGTCAATTTATCGGATTACAGCATTGTAAATGCGGAATGAGTTGGAAAAAGGATGTTGGGTTTTTTGAGCGTACCAGCGATATGGTTTTTACGCTGGAACGAGTAAAGAATGAAAAAAAGGTTAAGCAGCGCCCCGCAATTCGATCAAAACAGGAAAAGCCAAAATAACAACCATAAGACCTCCGGCGAAGCTCGTCGGAGGTCTTATGGTTCCAGATTATCTTCCTTGAAAAGCGGTGAAGCGAAAAAGGTGTCTATTCCAATTTCCAGCCCCTGGCACATCTCATGGATGATTCGCAGCTTTACGGAATCGTAAGAACAGTTGATGATATTGCCTATGGTGGACTTGGGAACGCCGCTTTTCATATACAGCTGATACTGCGTCATTTTACGCTCCTCCAGCAATTCTGAAAGGCGTCTGCTGACCGCCTGATTTAGCTTCAATCTCACTCACCGTCCCTGTCCTTGTACTAAAAGTATTATATGGGCAGGGGCGCGAAAATTAGTCCCTGTAACTGTACTAATGGCGTTATTTGCGCTATGATGGGAACAGGGGTGTTTTTATGACTGTTACCTTTTGCGGTCATGCACAAATTTCGCAGAGCGAGAAAATAGAGAAATGGTTATACGATGTTACGCAGAAACTGATTGAGCAAGGCGCGACCACCTTTTACCTGGGCGGCTATGGAGCCTTTGACAGCTTGGTAGCGTCTGTTCTGCGAGAACAGAAGAAACAATATCCGCAGATCGAGCTGGTACTTGTCTTGGCTTATCTAAACACCGGGAGAAACACTTCCGGTTACGACAGCACCGTGTATCCGCCGTTGGAAACTGTCCCGCGCCGTTTTGCTATTTCTCATAGGAACCGCTGGATGGTAGAATCCGCCGATGTGGTAGTAGCGTATGTCCTCCATGATTGGGGCGGAGCTGCCACAACGCTGCGGTGCGTCAGACAGAAAAAGAAACAGATTATTTCATACCGTGACGAGATGGGCAGCTGAGGCTGCCCATTTTTTGAAGGGAGGGAAACTTCATGGCAACCACACGCATCATGCCGCTGCATATCGGCAAGGGCCGGACCGAGAGTCGTGCCATTAGCGAGATTATCGACTATGTGGCCAATCCGCAAAAGACCGACCACGGCAGGCTTATCACCGGCTATGAGTGTGATAGCCGTGTAGCCGACGCCGAGTTTATGCTGGCAAAGCGCCAGTATATCGCCGCCACCGGACGGGTTCGGGGCGCAGATGATGTGATCGCCTACCATGTCCGCCAGTCTTTCTGCCCTGGGGAGATCACGCCGGAGGAAGCGAACCGGCTGGGCGTGGAGTTTGCCAAGCGCTTCACCAAGGGCAAACACGCCTTTATCGTTTGTACCCACATTGACAAGGCCCATGTCCATAATCATATCATTTGGAGTTCGGTCAACCTGGACTGTGACCGGAAGTTCCGCAACTTTTGGGGCAGCACAAAAGCCGTCCGTCGATTGAGCGACACCATCTGCATTGAGAACGGACTGTCCATTGTCGAGAACCCAAAGCCCCACGGCAAAAGTTACGACCAATGGCTGGGCAATCAGGCGAAGCCCTCCCATCGGGAATTGCTCCGTGCTGCCATTGACAACGCTATGGCACAAAAGCCTGCTGACCTGGACGAGCTGCTGAAGCTGCTCCGGGAATCCGGCTGTGAAGTATCCAAGCGCGGCAAATCCTACCGTTTGAAGCTCCCCGGCTGGGGCAAAGTGTCCCGCCTGGACAGTCTGGGCGATGGCTACACCCTGGAGCATCTGCTGGCTGTCCTCGCCGGTCAAAAGGAGCATACACCCCGTCAGAAACCGGTCAGGCAGGCAGATCCGCCGAAGGTCAATCTGCTGGTTGACATCCAGGCAAAGCTCCAAGCCGGAAAAGGTGCCGGGTATGTGCGGTGGGCCAAGGTCTTTAATCTGAAACAGATGGCACAAACCGTAAATTATCTCACGGAGCATAATCTGCTGGAGTATGCGATGCTGGAAGAAAAGGCTGCGGCGGCCACGGCTCACCATAATGAGCTATCAGCAAAAATTAAGGCAGCGGAGAAACGCATGGCGGAGATCGCCGTCCTGCGGACCCATATCATCAACTATGCCAAGACTCGTGACACCTATGTGGCCTACCGAAAAGCTGGCTACTCAAAGAAATTCCGCGAGGAACATGAGGAAGAAATTCTGCTCCATCAGGCGGCAAAAAATGCCTTTGATGATATGGGGGTCAAGAAGCTGCCCAAAGTTAAGGAACTGCAAGCTGAATATGCTCGGCTGCTGGAGGAAAAGAAAAAGACCTATGCCGAGTACCGGCGCTCCCGTGAGGAAATGCGGGAGCTACTGGCGGCAAAGGCCAATGTGGATCGGCTCATGAGCATGGAAGAAGAAAAGCAGTCAGAAAAGGAGCATGAGCGATAAAATTATTTGAATAAGCACAAAGCAATAAGTTTCTTTTTCATGTTATATATAATATCAATCTATTGATTTTTTTACGGGAAAATGCTATAATCTCTACATAGCAATACTAAATAGCAATGGAAAGGAGCGGACTGAGTGGACAGTAGATATATTCAACAATTCAAGAAAGGCTCTCTTGAAATGATTCTTCTCTGTCTGATTGCAAAGCGTGAAACCTACGGTTATGAAATTATTCTTGAATTGAATAATAACGGCGCTTCTGTTCTGGGTTATGCAAAAGAAGGAACAGTTTACCCCATTCTTTATAGATTACAGCAGGCCGAACTCATTAAGTGTAGAATTGCACCTTCAACGGCAAATGGTGGTTCAAAGAAATACTATTCTCTTACAGGGAAGGGACGGGAAACCTTGGAAGAATTATTAAAGTTTTGGGATAGTTACACGGAGTGTGTAAACGGTTTTATTAAGGGATACACCCATTCGGAGAAAGCTATATGAGAGAAGTTTATATTAAGCAGGTTAAAAAGGAACTACTGCTACCTAAGAAACAAAAGCAGATTGTTTTACGAGATTTGGAAGAGATGTTTGCATCTGCAAAAGAGCATGGAGAATCAGAACAGCAAGTAATTGAGAGATTGGGTTCGCCTAAAGAGTTTGTAATAAATACGGAAGAACAATTTGGTGTGGATCATGCATCGGTAAAGAAACGCCGAGGCATCATTCATATAGTTTCCTCTGTAATTGTAGCTGTTGTGGCTTTCATTGTGTTCGGAGTGATGCAGCTGGGCAAAACTCCTGATAATGTAATAGGTCAAGCTGATGCAATGACAAACATTAAAATAGACGAAGTGGGAGCCATAGATCCTTCATTTATCTTCTTACTAATTGGGACAGTCGCAATCATTTTAATATTCTTCCAGATGATAACGTTCATACGAAATAATAGGAGGAAATGATGATGAAAAGAGGTATTGTTTTACTCGCACTCTTGATGCTCTGCCTGTTGACAGCTTGCGGATCGAAGAACACTTTGAAGGCCGATTCATTGATCCGCGATAATACAGGGATCGATCCCGATTCATTTGTTTATTTGGACGCAGGCGTTTGGCCGGAGAATGAATATACGGAAGAACTTCCGGTTCCTCCAGGTACAGTAAATACCGCTTATATTGATACTACAAATGAGTTTTGTGTTGTAATGCTCAACGAAGTAAGTGATGCAGACTTTGACAATTACATTGCCGAATTAGAAAATAATAAATTTTCACAGATCGAAAATGTTGACGAAGAGATAGAGGGTGAAGGCTATATCTCTACGGGCACATTATATTCTAATGGCACAACCAGTGTCAGTATGTCTTTGGCTGATGGCACACTTGGAATGTATATCGTTATTGTTGAAGAAGGTGAAGAATAAGTAGGACTATAAAGTTATATAAAACCGATCTGTCTGTCCCCCCTCGCCTAAAAGGAGATCTATTATGAAAAAGTACATGAAAAAAGTGATGTCCATTTTTCTGGCAGTATGCCTGTTTTGTTCTTTCGGAACCCTCAGCGCCTTTGCAGCTGAGACTGACCCGGCTCCGGTGGTCATCGGAGAATTTGATGGCCTGCTGAAGGATTGTTGGACATCGGATGCTCCTATTCCTCGCGCCGTTGCTAATGTACGAATCAATTCCTACGCGACCTACGATAAAGAGGATGGCGTTCAGGTCAAGGTAAAGCTGTATGTTCCGTGGTATGAATTCCCCAAACCTGAATTTACCGCAATGAGTGGTAGTGTCGCTGTGGCGCTGAACGGCAGCACCCATTCCACAGGGTTCTTTGAAACAGCCAACGGTGAAGAAACCATCGAATCTGATGTGAACACTGGAGTGACCGGCAATTCTGGTAATACTGGTACAGTGACTGTTTCTGGTGTCGCTACGGCAAACAATGCACTGGCGGGTGGCGGTGCATTTGGAATTACCTATAACATTACTATTCCCTAACCCGCAATACTCTAAAGTAGGTATCGTTTCCTTGTAAGTAAGACCACAAATGGACAGTAGATTGGTTTTGGGCGTTGTCATGCAAGCCCCTGCATGACAACGCTTTTTTAGTTGTTCAGATACGAGAAAAAGCCATGTCCTGAAATGTTCAAGGCATGGCTAAAAGCGTCTATCGGACGCGCAGCCGCAGAATGAAATTCTGCGTTCATGGGGGCTTGGGGGATACCCTCAACAAGCAGCGCCGGAAGCCAAATGGCTATCCAGGGGCATTGCTTGCCAGTCACTCCCGTCCTTATCTTACAAAGTCTGATTTTATGTGCGTTTTACTGTACTTATTAACTTTGTCCGTGACCATCGCTCGTAGAACAAAGGCTTGTGCAGGGCCATCCGAATCCCGGCAAAGAATAGCCAGAACAGATACCCGCCAACCAGTAATCCATGAAGTACGAGAGATGCCAAGCTGTCTAGGTGCAATACATTCATCAGAATAAACAGCAACCGGTTCAACCAGTACGGGACCCCGACCAGGCCAGCCATCAGCAGCCCATAGCGAAGGAAATATTGATACCAATGCGCTGTGTTGCCGGTTACTTGCACGATTTTCATTCGGGTCAGGTGCTTACCTGGGGTCTGACCGTGACAAAAAGCAGGAAGCAATCCAAAGTAGAGAAGAAACAGAACCGGCATCCATTGAATGGAAAGAGTGATCCCAAAAGGGACTACAATCACGGCCAGAATGCACGATGCAAAGGTCAGGCAAGCCATATCGGCCAGAAAGGCAAAAACACGCCGCGTAAAGGATATGGAAGCACCCCGCCGGAAGCTGACGGTATCCAACTCTTGCCGGGTAGGCAACAGACGGCTCACCGATCCGGCCAAGGCAAATCCGATCATGCTGCCCGCAGTGTTGACGATCAGGTCGTCCACATCAAACAAACGGTAGCTACCCTGATAGACAAAGTACAGACCGCTGAGCTGGGTCAGCTCAAAAAACAAAGATAATAAAAAGGACAGCCGCAATGTTTTACGCCAGTGATAACAAAAGTAGTATCGCAGATAGACGCCAAACGGCATCGTCATAAATAGATTAAACACGGTTGTCCAGAAGGCACTGCCTGTGAAAATATGCAGCCAACTGGCAGGCTGTTCCGGCTGGATCTCTGCTTGCTTGACTATATCGGCGAGAAAAGAAAACGGGATAAGCTGCATCTTGTGCCCTTGCAGTGTGGCGGCCTTTTCTGGTGTAGGCAACGGTAGAATGACAAGGCAGTAGACGCAGAGAAGGTACAGTAGAAAACTGTACACGATCAGGACCCGTAAACTGAGAACCGATCCATATTTATGATAACTCCATGCGATGTATGGCACTGTAAACAGGACGACGATCATTGGGTAAATGACTATCGCCTGCCGCAGTGCTTCAAGATATTGGCTCATCTGTTTTCCTCTCCGGGTTTTGTTCTATGCTAATACTGGAATTTATGAAATAAGCGGCTGGGGTGGCAACGAAATTCTGACTTCTAACCCATGCGGGGTGTTGCCGGAAAAAGAAACGGTTCCACGATGGGCTTTTACGATCTGCACTACCAGCTTCAACCCCAGACCATGCTCAGCCTTTTCATCGTTGCCCTGAGTGCTGGCAATACCATCCCCACGATTTAATGCTTTCAGGCGTTCCGGCGCGATTCCCACTCCGTCATCTGAAATTACGCAAAGGTAGCGCCCGTTTTCTTCTCCGACAGAAACGGAGATTCTGCATCCCTGCGGATTGTGGGTAATGCTATTGCGGATCAAATTATCCAGCAGACGCCGCAGCAGGCCATCGTCCCCCAAAAGGTGGATCGAGCGCCCTGGCTGCATCTCGGAAAATACGATCTCATACCGGCTGTCCAGACCACTGTTCAGCACTTCGCTGACAGCTTGGCGGCTGGTCTCTACCCAATCAACATCCTTGAAATGAACAGGCTGGAGCGCATATTCCAGCTTGGTGGTCAGGTTCAAATCGTCAATCAGCCGTTTCATCTTTTCGCTTTCCCGACGGATGATACTTGCCTGCTTTCTTGCTTCCGGCGGAAGGTTGCGATCATCTTCCAGCTCGCTGGCATACCCCAGCACCATCGAGAGAGGCGTGCGAATGTCGTGGGATACGCCGCGAATCCACTCCGCTCTTGTGTTGTCCTTTTTTCTCATATAGTCTGCGGCCCGGTTCAGCCCAGCGTTGATTTCGGCCAGTTCCCCTTGCTCCTCCAGATGCGGAGCTTTTCCGTGACTCAAATTTTGAATACCTTGTAGAATGGGCGTCATAGCTTTTTCGACTTTTCGCGTATTCCGCAAAATCAAGAAAACAATGAGCAACAAATTGATGATAAAAACCGCTGCGATTCCGCCGAGTAAAACCCCCATGTAGGGCCACTCCAGAGAAAAATAATATTTTACCAGCGTTCCGGGTTGATAGCCTACAACCATAAGGTTGCCGTCCGCACGTGTCCATATTTTAACCGGATAGTCCTCCAGATACCACCGGCTGAAAGAAGCCACCTCCGTACTGGTATAAGAACGCGGCAGTTTTTCCGGCAGATCCTGCTGCCAGACGACATCGCCATCTTCATTCAGCAGCATCGCCCAGGCAGATTGTTCTTGCAGCATGGAAAGGGCAGTATCGTCTGCGACCCATTTTCCATCCCGTAGCACAACATGGTCCGAGAAATCGCGGACGGAAAAAGCGGTGTCCGCCCCGCTCATGCTCCCTGCAAGGATAATGGCAAGGAACAAGGCGATATTGACGGCCAAAAATAAAAGTACGATCCCGACCGTGGAAAGGATATAGCGCCGGAAAAAGCGATGCACTGCATTCATGGCGACACCCCCTTGAGATTAAGGCGATAACCAAGGCCCTTGACAGTAACAAGGGAAACTGGCTTCGACGGGTTTTCTTCGATTTTTTCCCGCAAGTGCCGGATATGGGTGGAAAGGGTGCTTTCATACCCTTGCCAAAATTCCCCGCATATCGCTTCGCACAGGACACCCGTGGTGACGATCCGCCCTGCGTTTTGATACAGCTTTTCAAAAAGCTGCATCTCTTTGGCTGTCAATGTTTGTTTCTCGCCATTTTTCCAAACTTCTGCGTTGGCCATATCCACGGTGGCTCTGTCGAGTTCCACCATTTCATTTTGCTTTGGGTAAGCACGGTTTAAGATTGCGCCGACCCTGAGCAGCAATTCTTTGGGTAAAAAGGGCTTGGCGAGATAGTCGTCTGCTCCAATCTCTAACCCCTCGATGCGATCCTCCGCTTCCCCACGGGCGGTAAGCATCAGAACGGGGACCCGGCTTGTACGGCGTATCTCTTTCAAAACTGAAAATCCGTCCATGCCCGGCATCATCACATCCAGCACGATCAAACTTGGATGTTCTTCCTGCCATGTCCGCAGCGCCTCGGCGCCGGATACGGCAGTTCGTAGGTTCGTATATCCCGCCCGTCGGAAAATAGAGAGAAGCATCTCCAATACATTATGGTCATCATCGACCAACAGTATCTTGTGATTTGTCATAAGCAAATTTCACCACCTATCTTTGTTTCCATTATACCGCAAAGGATGTTGGCTGCCTATTCTGTGTCAAAAATCTCAGAGATAATTCAAGGTTGGCTCAGCGTTATCTCAAGGTTGGGATGGTATGCTTAGACCATCACGAAAAGGAGGTATTCGCACATGAGCGATTATGTTATCGAAACCCGTGGTCTTACCAAAACATACGGAGAGCAGAACAGCGTATCCAATCTATCCATTCATGTGAGGAAAGGGAGTATCTATGGCCTGCTGGGCCGCAACGGTGCGGGAAAAACCACTACCATGCGGATGCTGCTGGGTCTTACCGCTCCTTCTTCCGGCGATGTGAAAATTTTTGGCAAACCGCTTCGCGGCAACGAAAAAAGCATTCTGCCTCGCATCGGCTCCCTGATTGAAGCGCCGGGATTTTACCCGAACCTTACAGGGACGGAAAATCTTCAGATTTTTGCCGATCTGCGAGGACTCAAAAGCCCCAAATACATCAAGGGAGCGTTGGAAGTCGTCAACCTGCCGTACCGGGACAAAAAGCTGTTTTCCCAGTATTCGCTGGGCATGAAGCAACGTCTTGCCATCGCGCTGGCCGTCATGCACAACCCGGAACTGCTGATTCTGGACGAGCCGATCAATGGCCTTGACCCTATCGGCATCGCAGAGGTTCGCGGCTTCATCCGGGAACTGTGCGACGCCACAGGGAAAACCATCTTAATCTCCAGCCATATCCTGTCGGAGATCTCCCTGCTGGCCGATGACATCGGAATCATTGACCACGGCGTATTGCTGGAAGAAGAAAGCCTGGAGGAGCTGGAAGCAAAGAACGGGAAATATTTCCGTTTTACTGTTTCCAATGCGGCACTGGCTGCCAATCTGCTTCAAAGCAAACTGGGTATTCAGAATGTCCAAGTGGATAGTGCCAATGAGCTGACTGTCCGCGACCTTCGGTTGGACACTGGCGCGGCGGTCCGCCTGTTTGTGGACGTAGGATTATCTGTGTCCGATGCCCATCTCTATGAGGACACCCTGGAAGATTACTTCAAGCAGGTTACAGGGGGTGAGGGCATTGCTTAAACTTTTGCGCTGTGAGTTTGCCAAGCTGAAACGAAAACCCCTGTTCTTTGCGGCTGCGGCCATTTCGGCTTTGATTCCCTTGGGATGTGCGCTGTTTCTGCCGGAGATGCAAGAATTTTCAAGTGGTGCAGAAGCGGTGGACCGTCTGATGTCTACTCTGTTTCAGCTGAGTGCCTATTTGCTCCTGATGCCCGCTATAGTAGTGTTGGCATCGAATCTGCTCTTTGAAGAACAGGATAACGACACCTTAAAGAACCTGTTGACCATTCCCGTGAGCAAGCCTGCGCTGGCTCTGGCGAAAATGACACTGTTGTTTCTGTTTGCCATTGCATTTATGGCGGTTGGCGGCCTGGTCAATTTGGCTATTGTACTGGCATCCGGGCTAGAGCCAGTTGGCTTTTGGAAACTATTTTTCGTAGGAATCGGACAGGGAATTTTGATGTGGACCGGGGCGTTACCCTGTGTCCTTCTGGTGGTGCTTTTGAACCGCAGTTATATTATCTCTGTGATTATCACATTCTTTTACACGGTGATCAACTATATTTTTGGCATCAACGACTATTTCATCATGCAGCCCTTTGGATTCAATCCGGGTACGTTGCTGCCTGGATCGTTGGCCTTCCGGTGGTTCTATCAGTATTTTGACACATCTAACCCCACTGCACAGATGACGGAATTGATGGAGCAGATTAGCCCTTACTTTGTGACAACATCCCAGGTTTTTCTGGTCATTGTTCTGGAGTCAGTGGCATTCCTGACATTGATCGCGCTGGTCTATAAGCACCAGAGCTGTTAAGGAGGTGTGCGTTATGTGGAGTATTCTAAAAGGTGAATGGCACAAACTTCGACGTTGCCAGATTCTGTTGGTTGGCATTGTGGCTCTGACGCTATGTCCTGTAGCGCAATACGGCGTCCAGTTGCTTATAAACCCGGAGCTGCAGGATCAAAGTTTCGATTTCCTCAAGCTATTTGCCAATGTAATTTGGGGAAACACACAGATATTCCTGCCAATCTCACTTGTTATGATCGGCGGCTGGCTGATCGACCGTGAGAACACAAACGATACCATGAAAAATCTATTGACGGTACCGGTATCATACCTCAAACTACTGGTTGGAAAACTGATCATCACGGTTTTCCTGTCACTGCTGTTTGGAATTTACAGTGTAGTTATAACGGTCCTGACAGGCTCGATTGCCGGTTTGGATGGTCTTTCTGCCGCCGTTCTGCTGCGGCAGGGCGTACAAGTAATCGTGGCCGCTTTCAATACCAGTCTAGTCTGTATGCCGATGATTCTGATCTTCGGCCAGATGCGGGGAGCCTATCTTGGCGGTTCGCTTTTGACTTTCTTTCTGGGGTATTGCATTTTGTTCTTTAAGAGAGGCTTCCTGCTTTCCGCTTACCCGTTTTCAGCGGCTCTGGTTCTCGCCGGTTTTGATATGCGGGCGTATAACGGTGCCATGCAGGACCCCAGCGTTTTGCTGGCATTGGCAGGCATGGCAGCGGTGCTGGTTTTGACGGTGGCGATTTTACTGCTTTCCCATCCCAGCAAAAAAGCAGTAAATAGCAAAAAGAAAAAAGCCAAAAAAGGGCGTGGCAGGCGTCGCGCCGGATGAAAGGAGTGAGTTCATGCGAAAATTAAACTATATGGGTAAAATCTGCGTCGTTCTCTGCGCAATTTTTTGTGTTGGCAGTTTGTCTGGATGTTCAACGGCCATGCAGTCTTTGACCGATGGTGCGGATGCCGTGTTGAACGGTTTGGCGGACGGTACAGATATTGTGTTGAATGGCTTATCGGAAGGAGCCGACCAGGCTCTTGACGGTCTATCAGAGGCTGACGACGGCCAGGCAAAGGACAGTATCGTGAAAGCCTATGGCGAACTTGTTGGTGATGCGGGAAATGCGGCCCTTACGCCCCAAAGTAAATTACAGGGTCACAAAGAAAACGGGGCAGATGATTACACGGGGTCCTATGAAGCAATGTATTCCGAGTTTGCGGGCACAGAAATTTTGTTTGGCGGTACTACGCTGGAGCGAGAAGCAGGAAGTATGATCCATATCACCTGTTCGCTTTCTCTCGAAAGCGGCGAAGCAGCAGTTTTTCTTCGCTCAGGGGCAGATGATCCAGTCATTCTTCTCTCGGAGAGCGGTGAGTACGATGGCACAGTAGAAGTAGATGGCACAAGCACTTATATCGGTGTGTGGGGCGACCAGACAGACGGAACCGTATCCATCGAAATTGAGTAAGGAGTACACATTATGAGCGCAAAGAAAAAAACGATCATCATTGCTGTTATAGCTGTTCTGATAGTAGCGTTTATCGCAGTTGCTTTTCTTGCCACGCAGAAAAGCGCCGATTACTACACGCAAATTGACAACGGCTGTGTAACCGAGATCGCACCACACGGAGCGATGAATTATCGCTACACATTAAGCGCCTACGATGAAACCGGGGCCGAAAAAAAACTGAGCTTTGAAACGAGCCGGATTCTCACTGACGATGCCTACCTATGTCTGAAGGTAGCCCCATTCCGTGGTGTCGTGACCTGGGCGGAAGTTCAATTTGAGGAAATGCCCACCGCTGTGCAGGAACGATACGGCGGCAATTCGTAAGCTGGGGCCTATGACATAAACGTTACTTCTAACGGGAAGGCAGGTGTAGAACATGAAAAGAGTAAGAAAATTCATAATTCGTTTTTTCGCTCTGGCGATACTCGCTATGCTCATTGCTGGCGGTGTTCTGGGCGGATTGGGTTATAAAATGTATCATGATGCACTTGCTGAACAGCCTCTTGTTGAGAAGGTCGCAGAGATTCAAGCTGATCCCGATTATACTACCCTGGCTGAAATCCCGGAGGTTTATTTGGACGCCGTTGTGGCAGTGGAAGATCACCGTTTTGAACAGCATTTTGGGATTGACCTGATTGCCATAGGCCGAGCCGCCTGGAACAATCTGACCTCTTGGAGTCTGCGTGAGGGTGGCAGCACCATAACACAGCAGCTTGCCAAAAATCTGTATTTCACGCAGGAAAAAAGTTTTATCCGCAAGATTGCTGAGATGTTTATGGCCTTCCGCTTGGAAAATTCCTATACAAAAGACGAGATTTTAGAGTTATATGTCAATTCTATCTATTTCGGAGATGGCTACTACTGCATTTATGATGCAAGTCAAGGATATTTTGGGAAAGCCCCCATTGATATGACGAATTATGAATGTACTCTTTTGGCAGGAATTCCCAATGCGCCCTCGGTTTATTCACTGACCGCTAACCCGGAGCTGGCAGAACAGCGCCAAGAGTATGTCGTACAGAGAATGGTTCAATACGGCTACATAAGCGAGGGTGAGGCACAAAGCATCTTACAAGACCAATCATAACCTAAATCCATATGCAATTTATCTGTCGGACGACGGCAAAAGAAAAAAAGCCGTCGTTCAGCAGGCAATCGCCATGCCCTAAACACACTTACGGCGGCTTTGACAAAATCAAGGCCGCCGTTCCTTATGCCCAAAGAGTGACGACCATATCTCAAAGGTGACGGCGGCTTTAGGAGGGAGCCGCCGTGAAGCAAAGACCGCTTCGACATAATTCGGCAGGAATTTACCTGTCAAAAAAAGCCTGACCGTCAATCGGCCCCCATCTGCTTATGAACAGGCACTATCGTGGCTGGTCCATAAGCGTCATAAGTCCTCTTTTAGCAGCGCCAGCCGCCGTTCTTCGGATGCTGGCGCTTTTGCTTGTCGTTTTTTCGGGAATTTCCCCGAAAGGTGTCGCCCACCGCCTTCATTTCGGTTCACCCGTCAACCCGTGAATCGAAATGGAGGTACATAATGCAGAAGATCAATCTTCGGGATCTGTATCCCGATGTGTATAAAACCGATGTCTTTGTGGACGTGGCCGAGGAAGTCGTGGCCGCGATCCGGGGCCAGCAACAGGACGATGCCGCCTATGAGCGCCGGATGTACCGGCACAAGGCCCATTACTCTCTGAACCGGGAGGATGGCATTGAAAACGATGCCCTCAACCGGCCGCTCACCCCGGAGGAAATCCTGGAGCAGAAGCAGCTGCGGGAGGAAGTGTATGCCGCGCTGATGCAGCTACCCGCCATCCAGGCCCGGCGCATCTACGCCCGGTTCTACCTGGGCATGACGGTGGTGGAGATTGCCCGGATCGAGGGTGCGGACCGCCGCCGCGTGTGGGACAGCATCCGGCGCGGGCTGAAGAAGCTGGCGCGTCTGCTGGACACGGCCCGATAACCTGACCGCCGCATAGCGGCAAAAAGAGAGCCGGTGGGGGATTTTTACTCCTCCACCGGCTTACTTATCCTCTAAATTTTCATCTAATTCTTCAGTTCCGGCCGTCTGCACCATCTCTTTTAGCTCATCAGCCAGCGCACGGGCCGAGTTTAATAACACTTTTCTGGCAGCCGGAGGGCACGAAAGGTAAAGCTGCCGCATATCGTTGGCGGCTTGCTCATCTTCTGGCAGATCGAGATTCATCAGGGAATCTAAAGATAAATTCAAGACTTTGCAAAAAGCGCGCAGAACTTCAAAGGAAGGGTTCTTTACCCCTCTTTCGCAGCCTTGAACGTGCTTCAGAGAAACATGGCTCAGATCTGCGAGTTCCTGCTGCGTCAGTCCTTTTTCCTTACGCGCTTTTTGTATCCTTCGTCCCAGCTCTTTTATCAGTTCCATAGGCACTATCGTCTCCTTAATTATATTTTATCGTGCCCATTTCCTTGCAGGAAGAACCTTATAAAAGGTGTTTTTGGGTACGATAGTACCTATTTTATTGTGCTTGCTGTATGCTTGCCTCGCCCGCAGCTCCTAATGAAGCGGCAAGGCAAAAATATTTTTCAAAAAATCGCATTACAGGCAGGACAAATCGCCTGTTTTTGTCATGGTTATCAAGAAGGAGCTTTCCTTCCGCTGACCTTTGACAACTGAATACACGGCAGAACAGGTACATAACCCGCGCATGAGCGAGTGCAGGACGCCGCGAAGATGGAGCAGCCAGGAGGTGATGGACAAGCTGTTTCGGAGCGTTCAACGGCCCTGTAACCCGGATGGTGGCACATCCGGCGCGATGACGGCGCGGGGGCTTAAAGATACTTCCTCACGGCCTCCTGAAGACTTAGGGGGAACCCTGCGGCGCACGTTATGAACGACGCTGCGGAGTTATGACAGCCGCGCCAGCGGAGACCTGCTCTGTCCCTATCGTCAGGGACGCGTGGCAAATGTGACGAAAGCAACGGATATAATCTGAAAGGGTGCGTCCATTTGCTGTTAGCTACAACAAGGCATCATTTGGGTGCAGTCCTTTCTTTTCAAAGTCAGATACCATGAGCTGGCAGCTCCGGTTGCCAGCTCATTCATGTGATTTTGAAACCGACTTCAAAGAAAGGAGAACCCTTATGAGCCAGTTGACGCAATGCTGTCCACAAACGACAACCGATGAATTGGTTGACATCCGTGAAGTCGCGGTAGACAAAGACCTCCCCAAAGAGGAACGGATCGCGGCCTTTCTTCGCCAGATCAAAAACCCCTATCGCTTTCGCTGCGGCGATTTTGTGGTAAACGCCGCATTTGCCAGCAACGGGGTCACATTGGAGGAATGCCTGCAAGGGATTTTAAGGTAATCGACATCCTCGCTCTTTTTCCAAAAGCGTGCTACGATGTGTATGGAAAAGGATGAAAACTGAAAACCTCGAAATCCACTCTTTTCTTGCGGGAGCTTCCGGGAGGAAAGGAGTGCTTTTTCATGCCAAAATATCAGGCAACAGCTTATATTCGTCTGTCTTACACAGATGATCGCTCCAGCGAGAGCGACAGCGTTACCAACCAGCGGAAGCTGATTGAGAACTTTATTGAACGAAACCCGGACATCAAAATCGTATCCGAAAAAATCGACGATGGTTACAGCGGTATCATTTTTGACCGTCCGGCGTTTAAGGAAATGATGCAGGACATTACCGATGGCAAGATCAACTGCGTCATTGTAAAGGACCTCTCCCGCCTGGGACGAGAGTACATCGAAACCGGACGCTATCTGCGCCGGGTGTTCCCCACTTATGGTGTTCGCTTTATTGCCATCACGGATAACATCGACACCGCCCATGAAGGCAGCGGTGACGATCTGACCGTATCCGTCAAGAACATTATGAACGAAGCCTACTGCCGGGACATTTCCATCAAGACCCGTACCTCTTTGGATATAAAGCGCCGTAACGGAGATTTTGTTGGAGCCTTTCCTGTTTACGGCTATATGAAGTCCGAGGAAAACAAAAACCTGCTTGTGCCTGACCCGTATGCTTCCCGTGTTGTCCGGGACATCTTCCGTATGCGCCTGGACGGGACAAGCGCCCTGCGGATCGCCACCGTGCTGAACGAAATGGGCATTCTCTCCCCCCTGGCCTATAAGAAAAACAATGGTTTTCCCTATGCCAAACATGGCTATGCCGACAAAGAGGATTGCAAGTGGTCTGCTACAACGATCATCCGCATTTTGCAGGATGAAACCTACATCGGCACATTGGTACAGGGCAAGCAAGGCTCCCCGCACTACAAAATCAAGCAGATGGAGCAGCGGCCATCCTCTGAATGGATTCGCGTCCCTGACACCCATGAGCCGCTGATTGCCAAGCAGGATTTTGAGCTGGTCCAGCGTATCCGCAGACTGGATACCCGGACTTCTCCCAAGCGAGATACAGTGTATCTGTTTTCCGGTGTCTTGATCTGCGGGTGCTGTGGGAGCCGCATGACACGGAAAACAAACCGGGTCAAGGGCAAGGAATATCACTATTATTATTGCCCCACCGGGAAAAAGCATGGCTGCACCAACCCGGTAATGCTCAAGGAAAGCGATCTTATAGAGTGCGTCAAGGACAGTCTGAAAGGCTACATCGACAATGTGAGCTGCCTGCAAGCCATCCTGGACGGTATCGACCAGAGTAGCATCAATCAGGCGCTTGCCAATGAATACGCCTCCCATATCGCCGCCAATGAGCAGCAGGTGGAACAGGCGCTTGAATTTAAGGCCCGACTGTATGAAAGCCTGATTACTGGCACCATCAGTAAAGAGGAATATACCGACTATAAGGCCAGATACACGAGGATTGCAGAAAATGCAAAAGAGAGTATCCGGGTCCTAAAGGAAAAGCTGGCTGATGTTCTGGAGAACCGGAGTGAACGAAACCGCTGGATTTCCCACTTCACACAGTTCTCTACGATGGAGACCTTGGACCGCAAAGCTGTGGTTCACATGATACAGAGCATCAAGGTGATTGGGAAAAAGGAATTGGAGATCACCTTTACATACCAGGATGAATACCAGAAAGCGATCCAGCTGATTCAACTGGCAGAGCAAACAAGCCAAAGAAAGGTGGGATGATTTGTGGCAAGAAAAAGCAGAAAAGAAACTGTGGTATTTCCTGCACCGGAGATAGATACCTCTTGCCGCGCCGGAGTTTATGTGCGGCTTTCCGTTGAGGATAAGCATACTCACACCGCCTCTATTGAAACCCAGCAGCTGATTATCGCCCGGTATCTGGAGCAGAACCCGGAGATTATTGTGGTACAGACCTACATTGACAATGGCGCAACAGGTACGAACTTCCACCGTCCCGGCTTCCAGCAGATGCTATCCGATATTGAAGCGGGTCTTATCAACTGCGTCATTGTAAAAGACCTCTCCCGCCTGGGTCGAAATGTCATAGACACAGGCTACTATATCGAGCGTTACTTTCCCATGCAGAAAGTCCGCTTTATTGCCGTGAATGACCGCTACGATTCTTCTTCCCCGGATAATGCCCATGATGGTATCATCATCCCGCTGCGGAACATGATTAACGAAGCCTATGCGATGGATATCGCCAGAAAAATCAAAGCCCAGCAGCGGCAGGCCATGAAAGACGGCAAGTATGTTGGCGGGCGTACACCCTATGGATATTTGAAAGCTCCAGATGACTGCCACCAGCTGATCGTTGACCCGGTGGCTGCCGAGGTAGTCAAAACCATGTTCCAATGGGCCGCCGAGGGCGCAGGATTAAACACCATAGCAGTACGATTGAACGAGGCCGGGTATCTCTCTCCCAGCCACTACAAAAGAACCTTGGGAGAGATCACCCATGAGAATCTGGTGGGCAATGGGCATTGGCAAACCCGCACCGTTGCCAAAATTCTCCGCGCAGAGGTTTATACCGGAGATCTGGTGCAAGGGGTATCTAAAATCATTGACCACAAACAGGTCAGAGCCAGCGCCGATGAATGGACAACGGTACGAGGCACCCATGAAGCTATCATCAGCCGAGAGCTGTTTGCCGCTGTTCAGAAAACATTGGACCAGGCTGCACAGCAGGCAAAAGATAGGGAGATACATTCCTGGTCTCCCAATCTTTTGAGAGGCAAAATCTTCTGCGCCCACTGCGGACGCAGCCTTCACCGACAAAAATGTGTCCGCAGAAAGTCACAGGAGGTATATGTCTACCACTGTATCAGCAACAACCGTATCAAAAAGGGCGTTTGCCCTGGTGCGTTTATCTTTGAAAAAGAGCTGCTGGATGCCCTGGCCGATATGATACAGGAACAGCTTGATACCACGCTGGGGCAATACTCTCTTGGTCTGGAAAACCTCTCCAAAGAAGCCGAGGAACAGAAAAACATACAGGCTAAAATCGCCAGTCGGAAACAGGAAATCCAGCAGCTGCGAACCTATCAGCGTGGATTGTATGAGGGCCTGATCCAGAACCATCTGTCAAAAGACGAGTATTTTACCTTCAAAGAGAAATACGAAGCCAAAATCGAGGCCATCAGCAAGGAAATTGAACAGCTGAAAGCAGGGCTTGCAATCATCTCCAAGCAGCTGGAACAGTACAAAATGCTGTCCCAGGATGCACAGCATATCAAGGAAGATCGCCAGCTGACGGCAGCCCTGATTGATCGCCTGATTGACCGTGTAGAGGTCTCAAGAGAAAAGCGGATTACGGTTCGTTTCCGCTTCCAGAGCGAATTTGAACATTGTGAGGAGGTGCTGAGCCAGTGCAGAAATATGTGATTGCCCTTTATATCCGCCTTTCCCTGGAGGATTATAAATACGACAGTATGAGCATTGAAAACCAGCACCTTGCGCTGAACGAATTTGTTTCGTCCATGCCGGAGTCCGCTAATGCAGAAGTCCTTGAATTTATCGACAACGGGTATAGCGGGACAAACTTTGAGCGTCCCAAAGTCCAGGAGCTGATTGAAATGGTGCGGGCCAATAAAATCGACTGCATCATCGTAAAAGACTTTTCCCGGTTTGGGCGAAACAGCATTGAGACTGGCTATTTCATTGAGCGTGTGTTCCCGCTGTTTCACACCCGGTTCATTTCCATCAACGATGATTTTGACAGCGATCAGCACAAGGGCGATACCGGCGGTATGGATGTGGCGTTCAAGTATCTGATCAGCGAGTATTACAGCCGTGATATGTCCATCAAGACCAAAAGCGCCAAGTACGCCAAAATGCAGCGCGGCGAATACCAGAGCAAAGTTTGCCCTTACGGGTATCGCAAAAGCGCCGATGGCAGAATGGAACCGAACCCGGAAACCGCTGCTGTGGTACAGCTCATTTTCCAACTTGCTGCAACCGGCATTGGAGCGGCAGCCATTACCAGAGAGCTGTTCAAGCAAGGTATCCCGACCCCCGGAGAATACAAAGCAGCTCATGGGCAGCAATTCCATGATGTTTCCCGCACCCGTGGCCGTTGGAGCAGTTCTACGGTTCTCCGCATCTTGGAGGACGAACGCTATATCGGCTCCTATGTCATCGGGCGTCGTGCTGTCATTGAAGTAGGTGGTACACGAAGCCGCAGGAAGGACCGGGACAAGTGGTTCATTATTCCTAACCATCATCAGGCAATCGTTGACAAAGAATTGTTTGAAAAGGTGCAGGCTGTGCAGCGCCGGTTTTCCTTGCCGACCAGGAAAACCAGGGAGTATCCACTGAAAGGAAAGATCTATTGCGGCTGCTGCGATCATGCACTCTCCCGCATCGCCCAAAAGAGACCGTTTTATATGTGCCGCCATTCTACCGCCGATGTGAACAGCCGCTGCCGCGATGTCCGTGCAGATGCTGCCGGTCTGGAAGAAGCGGTCCTCCTCACTTTGAAAAAGCAGCTGGAAATCCTGTTGCCCGTACATGAGGACGGTACCATTCACCTGGAGGCCACCGCTGCTAAATGCTCCGAATATGAGAAGCAGCTGGAAGCTCTGAAGGACCAGAAGCAAGCTCTCTTTGAACGGTACCTCTTGGGGCAGATCGAGCTGGACACATATAAATCGGAGAAAGCTGTTTACGACGCAGAAATCCTGAAAGTCAAAAATGCTTATGCTGCTGTCACTGCCCAGGAAAAACTGAAGCGAGAAGAACAGGCCCGCCAAAGCAGCCGACAAGAGATTGTTCACTCGATTGCGGCAGCGGATGTGCTAACCTCGGAGCTGACCAATCTGCTGATTGAAAAGGTGTATGTATTCCCCGACAACCGCATTGAGATTGTTTACAAAATCCATGACCTCTTTGAATAATTGAAGATACAAAAACGGAAAATCTAGGCTATCAAATCCATCTTGGTAGCTTGGGTTTTCTGCTTTTCGGCGCTTTTATAGTCAAACAACAAGTGGTACAATATAGTTAAATTCTATTTACTATGAAAGCCGTACCAGGGGGAACAAAAATGGGAAATCGAACATTTGAAGATGTGAAAAGCTATGTGGAATGGCAATCTCAAGGGAAATGCACAGTATTGAGCGCAAAAACAGAGCAACACTTCGATGATTTAGGTGTTGATGTACGCGTCTGGAATGTCAAAACCGATACTGATGGAGATTGGTGGGTAGTGGAGGGCGATGGGATTCCAATGAATCTATATCCCCAAAGTGCATATTATTTTGGAGCAGATGAAGTGTATTCTTTCCACATGGGCTTGATGCAGAGAATGAGCGCAGCCCAGGGTGAATATAGTCCAGAGGATTTTGTAAATGGTGTGACACTCGATGCAGAAATTGCTCCTCAACTTTTCCGAAAGCTCAAAAGTGTCGCTGCGCTAATTGATACTGCTAAGGAGATTGAAGATTTTCAAGCGATAGGTGTTCAGTGCAGAGAAACATTGATTGAACTCGGCAACCACATTTATGAGCCTGCAATGGCTGGTGATGGAGAGCAGCCCCAAGCATCGAATTTCAAGCGAAAATGTGAACTATTTATTCAGTTCTATTTGAAAGGATCGGAAAACGCAGATTACAGAAGTATTATTAAGAAATTAACAGAATCCACCTGGGATTACGCCAATAAGATTACACATTCGCGTAGTGCTACATACTACGAAGCCTCAACCTGTGTTACGCTTTGTATTTCTCTTGTTGGCGTTTATGAAAACATCCTTCAGAAAGTTTTCGATCCACTTTCTCAATACCATTGCTCAGTTTGCCAAAGTAAGAAATTAAGCATTGATGGTGATGATTCAAATGAAGATGGAATGGTGAAAAAACTATATCTCCGCTGTGAAGAATGCGGTGCTACAACAGAAGTAGTCTTTGAAGGAAATGATGGAGATAATCCCACCTATACTACGGGCAAAGTCGTAGAATAAAAAGCAAAAACAGAAAACCCAGACTATCAGCACTAAGATTGGTAGTTTGGGTTTTCTGCTTTTCAGAATTATATTTTTTGTCGTGTGCTTGACATACGGGTGCCTTAATGTGTGGAAGTGAAAGAGAAGCTGATCAGCAGCATACACAAAGGAATTACCATAGCAGAGATAAAGGGGCGAGATAAGTCGCCCTTTTTTTGTCGGATAATTCATTTCTTTACGTTTCTATACTCTGTAGGAGTTAAGGAATACATTCTCTTAAATGTTTTACAGAAATAATCTGTATTACTGAATCCAGTTTCTATTGAAATGGCACTTACTTTTTTTTCTGTATTGGTAAGAAGTAATGCTGCCTTCCTTAACCTGTAGCATATCAGATAGTTGACAGGAGATGTATTCAGTACATTACGAAACAAATTCAAGGCAGTACTGATACTCACTTCCCCAACTTTGGCAATATCCAAAAGAGAAATGCTTTCAGGGTAATTCGAATGTATAAACTGCATCATCATTTGTAACCGTGCAAGTGAGGAAGAATTCACATTTTGAGTTTCTGGGTAACAAATAACATTTGAAGTTATGAGTGCCCATATCTTTTGTAATTGAACAGATATTTGTAGTTCATTTATTTCACCTCTGCTAAACTGTATAAGCTTTTGCATTTCAGACAAAATTTCTTTCTGCCATTCCTGTGAAGAAGAAAAAATGTAATAACCCAAAGATGAGTTCAGAAAGGGTAACACAAATTTCTGATAGATTAAACTTTCTTTCGGAGCAATCAGAGACGGAAGAAAGAGAAAATTTGGAATTACAGCGTCATTTTCGGAATGCATTTTATGAACAACTTTGGAATTAATAAATATTCCCTGTCCCTCGGACATGTCAAAATTATCTTCTCCTACATTAAAGTGAACTATACCGGATTCGATATATACAAATTCAAATTCGGTATGCCAATGCCAGTCAATACAGTTAAAATCATAATCGGTTATGTTATCATCATAGAGTTTGTATGGAAAAAGATGAGTCCCATGTAAAGCAGTTTCCATCAGTGTATCATCGGTTTTTATACTTACAAGCTTTTTCTTTTCTTTCTGCGACATGGCAGTCCCCTCCTGAACAATCTGTTTTACGATATTATACAGCATAATTGCGATATTATATAGTGAAAAATAAACAAAATTGCTATATAGTTCTATTTAGCCGTAAGGAGAAGATAAATGTTTGCACAGGTTGAATTTGGTTTATGTGATGAAAAAGAATGTATTTCTATCATTTTAGATAATGAGGAACAGGTAAATGAATTTATGTTAATGCTTATTGAAAAGTCATTTATAGTGAATTGTGAACCAAGATACGTAGGCACGTTCTATGAGGGAAATGTTTGGTGTGGAGATGAGCATTATCTAAGAATAACAACAAAGAGAGTTTAGGAAAAATGATGAAGAATTATAAAAAGACAAAATTGGCGTGTTATTTGGGATTTATTACGCAGGCAGTTGCTGCGAATTTTGCACCTTTACTATTTCTGAAATTTCATACAGATTACAATATTTCACTTGGAAACATTGCTATGATATCAACATCCTTTTTCTTTACACAGCTTTTGGTAGATTTGTTTTGTGCCAAGTACGTGGACAAAATTGGATATAGAGTATGCATTGTTGCTTCTGAAGTATGTTCGGCTGCAGGCCTTGTAGGTTTGGCATTTTTACCGGAAATAATTCCATCTCCGTTTATTGGTATTATTATAAGTGTCATTTTGTATGCGATTGGAAGTGGCTTAATCGAGGTTTTAGGAAGTCCTATTGTGGAAGCATGTCCGTTTGAGAACAAGGAGGCTACTATGAGCCTTCTGCATTCCTTTTACTGTTGGGGAGCAGTTGGAACTATACTTGTTTCGACCGTTTTCTTTCTGCTATTTGGAATTGGCAGCTGGAAATGGCTTGCTGTTATTTTTGCATTAATTCCTGCTATCAATATTATTAATTTTGCAACTTGTCCGATTGAATCATTAGTAGAGGAAGGACAGGGAATGGAAATCAGAAAATTATTTTCAAATCCCATGTTCCTGATTGCCATTGTGATGATGGTCTGTTCCGGGGCATCGGAGCTTGCAATGGCACAATGGGCATCTGCGTACGCAGAATCAGCCCTAGGCTTTTCAAAGGCAGTGGGAGATATTGCCGGACCTTGTATGTTTGCTGTGACGATGGGAATTTCACGAGTGTTGTTTGGAAAAGCCGGTGATAAAATGAAACTAAACAGATTTATGATTGGTTCCGGTATCTTATGTTTTGTATGTTATTTATTAGCGTCATTTTCAGAAAATCCGATCATTGGACTTGCTGGATGTATTGTATGTGGGTTTTCTGTAGGAATCATGTGGCCCGGTACAATCAGCATCTCTTCCAAGGCATTTCCAACAGGAGGAACTGCAATGTTTGCACTTTTAGCAATGGCAGGTGATCTTGGAGGAAGCATAGGTCCAGCCATTGTAGGAAGGGTTGCGGACATGTTTGGAGGTAGTATTCATGTGGGCATGCGCATTGGACTCCTGTTTCCGATTACGTTGTGTTTTATGCTATTTTTATTCAATATAATGAACCACAATGCGAATAAGCAGAAATAGCTGTTATGTTCATGTGACAGTTAAATGTTGCCAGATGAAAGAACACTATGGGGAGAAAAATGCCCCTTAAAGAAACCAACGAATCTTCCGCATCTATCCACATCTGTATAGTACCGTCAAGATAAAGTCGAGCATACTTCACAGGATTGTCTATTGCCAAAGCATTCAAGGCACACTCTGAATTAGGTGTTGTCTTTAATCCTTCCTCTGCCTTTGCATAATCAATCCTCTTTTCTGTAAAATTCAAAAAGCATTTCAAGCAGTTCACACAGTCCGTTCATATTATGCTATAATGTGTTATGCGATTTTGCTTCCCTTATTTTTTCCCTTACGAGGGTTCGTAAAGCCTTGTGAAACGATATAACACAAGGGAATACCTAAGGGAAAGCTCACCTACAGAAAAGTTAGTGTTTATAAGGGTTAGCGGGGAGTTTATTAATAAAATATAACAGCTAATGAAACCCTTAAATTAAGTGATTATACAATCGGGATTGCCCGAGTTCTTTGAGTGAGATACACTTCTTGGACGAAGGGAAGGAAGAAGGAAAAGTACTTTAGAGGTATTATGGAATGAGTAATAAATTGGTTGAGCACAAAGAATCAAAAGAAATATTAACTGGAAATCAAAAGAAAATTTTGTTTTGGATTTGTTTCATTATTTTAAGTATAGTTTTCATTACAGTCTGGATAAATATACTTTTGACATCTAAAGCATTTAATACACAAATGGAAGAGATGGTACTGGGAGAAGATTACTATATGGAGGATATTGTGATTACAGGTAAAAGGGCTGAAGATGCCTCGGCTGATACGATATCTCAGAATTATTTCTTCTACTACAACAATGGAAAAGTGAATGATTATCACAAGCGAATGCAAGTACCGGGATTTGTATATTCGGAATATAATGTAGGAGATTCCATAGTTGCATATACCACAGACCATGTTAGTTATTCTTATTACAAGTATGGGATTCTTCCGGATACAGAGTATACAAACAATGAATTAATGAAAGTGGCTGGCGTATTGCTTGGAATAGGAATATTTTTATTGGCTTTGTTTGGGGTATTAAGTAAGAAAATGAATTACAAGAAGTAACCAACTTCCCGTTTATTGGGAAGGCGCAGAGAACGAAAAATCGGGATTTAAAGAGGTGTTGAGTATGAAAAGGTGGTTATCTATTTTAGCAGTATTGGGCTGTATAGTAGCGTTGTCTGGATGTAAAAATGAAGCAGAACAAGCATATTTTAATGCAAAAGTTTTGGAAGTAAATAAAGAATATGTTGATGTTAGGTGTATAGAAGCATTTAATAGTGGGATTTCTGTTGATGAGGAATTTTCTGTTACAAAAGATGTAGTATCAGCAGGAGGAGCACCAGAATTGAATGTAGATGATAATATCCGTGTTGTATTTAATGGTGATGTAATGGAAAGTGATCCATTGCAGATAGGAACGGTTTATGCAATCTATCTTTTAGATGAAAATGGAGAAGTGATTCCAAACAACTAACAACTTCCAGTTTTTGAAACTGAGAAATCGAAGTTTGTGGAGGGTGAAGTTATGGGATTACTTGAAAGGTTAAAACTGAATAAAACCAAAGATTTCTTTGAATGGTTAGATTTAATTTTGAAGAATGAATTGAATAGTGAAATAAAAGCAATTAACTTTAATTTATATGAAGATACAGATAATAAATGGTCTGTTGAATTGGTCGGCACATTTTCATTCGATAAGGATAATGATGATTGGGCTTGTGATGAAGTCTTTACTACAAGAGATCATCCTTTCGTAATAGAGTGTGAAAGTGATTGGGAATTAGTGGAAACCTTTTTTATTGGTTTAGTGAATGAATACCTTTCTTCTGGAAAATATGCTGGAAAATTAAAAGAATATCAAGCAATAGGCATTGGATTTGTTGACGGAGATTTACATATTTTATATGCAAGATAATGTCTGTTTGTAAGCAATAAAATTTTTGCTTATCCAAGCAGTGTCATTCGCATTTCGCTATGCTTCATGCTCATGTCGCGCTGGCGCGCTATATAAATGCAAATGAATGTGTCCGAATGTGAGCAAGCTCCCATCAGCCAATTCATTGCATTTATGCACCGCTTGTAGAAACGCGCAACTTCAAGTTTGTTTGTGCATTGATGGTTATCTTGAGCTTAGGAGGCGTTTAATGAAAACTGTTTTTTTACATGGGTTGGGACAAACTGCACAGGACTGGAAAGAAGTAGCCCAACAACTATCAATTTCTGATGTCGATTGCCCAGAACTTTTTTCTTCAACAGAAGATGAAATATCCTATTCGCAGATTTTGGGTGATTTAGAACAGCGGTATTCAGAAGTAAAAGAGCCGCTTCGTATCTGCGGTCTTTCGTTAGGTGCGCTTCTTGCGATTGATTTTGCTATTCGACATGAGGAAAAAGTGGATTCGCTGGTTTTGATTGGCGCACAATATAAAGTTCCAAGTTTACTGATAGATTTTCAAAATCTTATCTTCCGTTGTATGCCAAACAAGGTTTTTGAAAGTATGGGACTATCAAAAAGCAGCACCATAAAATTGGCTCACTCTATGCGGTCATTGGATTTTACTTTGCAATTAAATAATATTCGTTGTCCAGTAACAATTTTGTGTGGCAAAAAGGATACTGCCAATCTAAAGGCTTCTAAAAGGCTAAAAGAATTGCTACCCCAAGCTACTTTGCACATCGTTCCAAATGCAGGACATGAACTCAATAAATATGCACCAAACACGATTGCAGAGATATTAAATCAGTAAATTTATCGTGCAAAAAATATAGTAAGATAAATTGTCTGACAGGTAAGCGATCTCTCTCACTTTCATCACAACATCCCACTGTCCTTAGAGAGATGGACGAAGTATAATGTAAGCAACAATCGAAGTTTCAGGAGGAAAATCATGAGCAGTAGGGGAATTTTTATTTTAGCGATTACATGGATTGTTATGTCACCGTTTTGGTTCTGGGCAGAAAATATTGCGTTAGGTATCATATGGCTATGTGGCGGAGTTATTGAACTATTTATCGCATTAGTGAGATGCAGCAAAGAGAAGAAAAGCAAGTAAATTCCAGTTTATAGGGATGATACAACAATTATTTTTGCATGGAAAAAAGAATTCGACGAGAAAGAAAAAAATACCTTTGGAATGGTAAATTGAATAAAACGGGGCAAAATATTACAAATCATATTGAAAAAACGGGGCAAAATAGATACTGTTAAAAAGGGAGGAGGGAATTTATGTATAGAAAAGACTCTATTATCATAGAAGAATGGTTGAAAAGATCGGATAAAGCATTATTGGTAACAGGCGCCAGACAGATTGGAAAGACCTGGCTGATAAGAGAGGAAATTGCCAAAAGCGGATATCGTAAGTTTGAAGTTAATTTTATAGATCAGCCGGATTTGGTGGATTATCTCAATGTAAAAATGAGTGCGAATGAGTTTCTGGTGAAATTAAAAATGATTATGCCGGAGGATTGTAAGCCGCAGGAAACGGTCGTCTTTTTTGATGAGATACAGAAATGTCCGGAAATAGTGACAAAAATAAAATTCCTTGTAGAAGAAGGCAGCTTCAAATATGTAATGAGCGGATCCTTATTAGGAGTAGAGCTTAAGGGAATAACGTCGGTTCCGGTTGGATATTTAACTGTTTTGACAATGTATCCGATGGATTTTGAAGAATTCATGATAGCAAATAATGTGTCAAAAACAACTTTGGAAATGTTGAAAGCGAAATTTGAAACATGTCAGCCCGTGGATGAATTCATACATCAGAAGCTATTGTCGCTGTTTTTTATCTATCTAATTGTCGGAGGCATGCCGGATGCGGTAAAAATCTATATTGCTACAAAAGATATCCGGGAAGTGGATAAGGTACAACGGGATATCGTTGCGCTATATAAAGAGGATTTCTCTCAATATGAGAGTGAAGATAAAAAACTGAAATTGATATCTATTTATGATATCATTCCGGCAGAATTGAATAAACAGAATAAAAAATTTGTATTTACAATGCTGAATAAAGAGTTAAAGTTTGACAGATATGAAAACAGCTTTTTATGGCTGAAAGATGCCGGAGTTGCGTTACCGGTGTATAACGTGGAAGCTCCTGTTATTCCTCTCAAAGCGAGCAAGAGCAGTAATGTGTTCCGACTTTTTTCCAATGACACCGGTTTGCTTACCAGTGCATATCCGGCGGAAACCAAACTGGAACTGATCAATAAAAACAGCGAAGTAAATAACGGTGCTCACTTTGAAAATGCTGTGGCACAGCAATTAACGGCCAATGGTTTGGAACCTTATTTCTGTAAAAAGAAAGATATAGGGGAACTGGATGTTTTGGTCGAAATGGATGGGAAAGTGGTTCCCATTGAGGTGAAATCCGGGAAAGCTTACAAGGCACACAAATCCTTGGATAACTTTATGAAAATTTCTGATTATCATATTGAGAAAGCATATGTTTTATCGGTAGCAAATATGGAACAGGAGGGAGCCGTGGTATATCTTCCTATCTATATGTGCTATCTTTTAAAAGAACGGAAAATTGGAAAGTTAATCGTGGATCTAGACATGGAAGGGTTATAACACTGGGAGAAGTAATAAAACGGGATTTGTCGAATAAAGGAGCGAAATAGAAATGAAGATTCGCAAGGCAGAGAAAAAGGACATTCCAAGAATTCTTGCACTGTTGGGGCAGGTATTACAGATACATGCAGAGATCCGACCGGATATTTTTATACCGGGTACTACGAAATACACCCCCTGCGAGCTGACAGAGCTATTGCAACAGGAGGATCACCCTATCTATGTTGCCGTAGACGAGGACGATCTGTGCATGGGCTATGCATTCTGCCAACTCAGGGAGCAGCCCTTTTCCACTAATATGGTGCCCTTTAAATCATTGTTTATCGATGACCTTTGCGTTGACAAGCAGACACGGGGGCAGCATATCGGGGAAAGCCTGTTTGAATATGTGAAACAGCAGGCAAAAGAACTGGGCTGCTATGAAGTAACCCTGAACGTCTGGGCAGGCAACACTTCGGCAGAGCACTTTTATGAAAAGATGGGAATGAAGACAAAAGAACGGCAGATGGAATATATCCTGTGAGCCGGACGGAGGTGGCAAGCATGATTAAAATTGCATTTTTTGATGTCGATGGAACACTTCTGAAGATGGGCCATAAAGAATTAAGTGAGCGGACGCTGCATGCATTAATTTCTCTTCGTCGGAATGGGGTGAAGCTGTGTATGGCGACCGGAAGAGGATATCTGTCGGCGCCGCGTTTTCCGGGAATTGATTTCGATGCTCTTCTGACCTTTAACGGTTCTTATGTAACAGTAGGAGACGAGATTATTTTTAAGTGCCCGCTTGATCGGATGGACAAGCTTCAGATCCTTCAGAATCTGAAAGGCATGCATAGGGCGGTAGCGATAAGTAACGAACATTTTATCATCACCAACGGTACAGATCCGGATCTGGAGCAGTATTTCAGATTCGGTAATGAGATATTGAAAATCGATAAACAATTCGATGAACGGGTTCATGAGGATATCTATCAGATGATGTGTGCCTGCCGGGAAGAAGAGTATGAGAGGATTCTCTATGGTACGCACCATACACAGATTACAGCGTGGTGGGATAGAGCGGCTGATATCATTCCTCTGGAATGTGGGAAGGGAAACGCTGTGCACGCGGTACTTCAGCATTTTGGCTTTACAAAGGAGGAAGCCATCGCTTTTGGAGATGGCTTCAATGATATCGAGATGCTGGAAGCAGTCGGCACCGGTGTGGCCATGGGGAATGCGAAGGATGAGATCAAAGCCCACGCCACCTGCACGTGCAGATCGGTGGAAGAAGACGGAGTCTACGATTTTTGCTTAGAACATGGGCTGATTACAATATAGGCATTGCTGCCCGCATTTCCTTCACTTTTCCGGCATCCACTGCTTCATATGCATTCTTTCGGTTTCTATCATAAGAGAAGTCCACATCCTGCAGGGAGGCAGTTACATCCGGCTGCCAGCTTCTGCAGGATGTATGAACCTGTTCTATCCTCGTATATTCCATCAGCGCTTTTACGTTTTGTGAATTCACGCCGCTTCCCGCTAAAAATGAGATATCCTTACCATACTGGCTTTGCAGCTTTTGCAATTGCGTTCTGCCCGACCATACATCAGGTGCACCACCGCTGGTGAGGATCCGGTCCGCACCAAGGGAGATCAATGCCTCCACCGCACGTTCCTGTTGTGCAACACAATCAAACGCCCGGTGAAATACTGCTTCTTTTCCGGCGCTATGGATGAGGTCGATCATTTCCTGTGTCCGGTTCCTATGGATGGCATGATCCGCTGTCAGGAAGCCGAAAGCAATACCGTCAGCTCCGTGCTCTAAAAGTATGCGGGCATCTAAGAGCATGGTCTCATATTCATCCTGGGAATAGCAGAAGCCGCCTCCTCTTGGGCGGACCATTGTTACAATAGGGATGCTGCACTGCTCTTTTGCGCAGATCAGATTGGCCGTAGAAGGTGTGAGACCACCCAGATACAGTGCACTGTTAAGCTCTACCCTGTCGGCACCATTTTGCCAGGCGGTTTTCACATCTTCGAAGCTGCCGCAGCAGATTTCCAATAATCCTTTCAAAATAATCCCCTCAATCAATACATGACATTATTGCGTATGACTCTTGTTTGCGGCTTCATTGATCAGCAACATGATTGTGTTGATCGCATCCATTTGATGGCTGCGGCTCATGGCTTCTACATAATTCTGGCGGTTGAAGTACAGCTCATGTACCTTATCCACCAGCAGATTCGTCGTAATATCATCCTCATTCAGCACAATGGAATAACCCTGCGCTTCGAAGGAAGCGGCATTCAACAGCTGGTCTCCGCGGCTGCTGGCGGCAGGCAGGGGGATCAGAATGTTGGGCTTTTTCAGCGCCAGAAGTTCACAGATGGCATTGGCTCCGGCACGGGAAATCACCACGTCTGCCATGGCGAAAATATCCTTTAGTTCCGCCTTGATATATTCAAACTGTTTATATCCGGGTGTATTTAACAACAGGTTGTCGATTTTGTCCTTACCGCAGAGATGTACTACCTGGAAATCCTCCAGAAGCTTCGGCAATGCATCGCGGACAGCCTTGTTCACGTTAGCTGCACCCAGACTTCCGCCAATGACCATGATGACAGGTTTATTGGCAGTAAAGCCGCACATGTTCAGTCCGGCCAGCCGGCTGCCCTGTGCCAGCTCCGCACGAATGGGAGAACCGGTCAGGACAGCCTTGTCGGCAGGGATATTTTTCATAGTCTCCGGGAAATTGCAGCATACCTTTTCTGCCACGGGAATGCACAGCTTATTGGCCAGTCCCGGTGTCATATCCGATTCGTGGATGATACAGGGAATATGTAAGGAAGCTGCAGCGCGGACGACCGGGACGCTTACGAAGCCTCCCTTGGAGAAGACTACATCCGGCTGGTAATTTTTCAGGTAATTTCTCGCTTCCACAAATCCCTTCATGACACGGAACGGATCGGAGAAGTTCTTCGGATCCAGGTATCTGCGGAATTTGCCCGTAGAAATGCCTGTGTAAGGAATGTTGAAATCCGCAATCAGCTTTTTCTCAATGCCTTCATAAGATCCCACATAGGCAATTTCATAGCCGGCCGCCTGCAACGCCGGTAATAAAGCAATATTGGGGGTTACATGTCCGGCAGTTCCGCCGCCGGTCAATACGATTTTTTTCATAATAAAATCCTTCTTGTCGGTGAGATTACTGTGCGATCATTTCTTCCAGGGCATGAGCCAGCTGGTCAGGACAGGAGGTAGGCTTGAAACCGCAGCGGATCCCCTTGAGACGGCTGATTGCTTCTTCCGGCTTCATTCCTTTTACCAGAGCACTGATTCCCTGCAGATTACCGTTGCATCCACCGGTGAATTTTACGGAATCAATAACACCATCCTTTAATTCTACATCGATCGAAGTGGAACAGGTACCTTTTGTCTTGTATATCATATGTAAAACCATCCCTTTCAAACTGAATTTCTAAGGAGTGATTATAGCAGATTTTCGGCATTTATACAACAATATGTACAAGGTTTTCTTTTCACGAAAAATGTAAAAGAAATACTTTTTCTGTTCGGCAACGTAGAAGAATGACGATGAAAAAACGTACAAAACAAGCCTCTAATAAGTTATACTCTAAGGAAGCGATAGAAAGGAGCGCAGGTTATGTTTACGATTTTCAAAGAAGAAAAAGTGATCACAACCGGAATTCTGGTATTTCTGGGACTTAGTATTCTGGTGCGTCTGCTTCTGGCAGGATTTTACCATACGATGATAAAAGAGACAGATAATATGGCAACGACGAATAACCGCCTGTTGAAACAGTGTAAAGTAAAATTTGCAAATTGTTACCAGTTAAATGGTGGAGTATCAAACATTCCGGTGTTTGTGGACAAGTTCCTCAACCGGCTGGCGTTTGGACACCTATCCTTTGATGCCTGGTATCATTTGTCCGGCCAGTGCATGCTGTTTTCCATTGTGTTTGCCGGTGTCGGGATCTGCAAGGGGATCATGGGCGGAAGGATGCTGGGGGAAATCCTGCCTTTTTATATAGTAAGCTTCTTAGGAATGTATCTTTATTTTTCCTTGTCAGCCATGGTGGATATCAAGGGAAAACGCAGAATATTAAAGACGAACCTCATTGATTATCTGGAAAATCATTTGTCGGGCCGGATCCCCGTTACGGAGCAGGATTATGAGAGACTCTACGGCCCGGGAAGTCTGGTGGAGGAGATCGCAACCGGCGGAAAGGCGGGAAGAAGGCAGCGTACTTCCGGCAGACGGACGGTGGAACTGATGCCGATCCGCAGCAGAGCGGTGCAGCCGGAGGAGACGGCAGATCGTCTGGACAGAGAAGTATTTTCCACGGAAAATGCAACGCCCGAAAAGGCGGAAGGCAAGGCGATAATAGAACGGCCGGAGGATCCCGCCAGAGTCACGGAGGAAGAATTACAGGCATTGCTTCAGGAATTACTTACAGTATAGCGGAAAATGTCAGGCGTCCGAAAGAATTCAGAAAACATTCCCCGGATCTATAGATATGTCTTGAAAATGAGATGTAACTTTGTTAAAATAAAAACGGATTTTTTAAGTAAGTAACGCAAGAATGCGTGATATATCTGCAAGATATAAGGAGGAGCATTATGAGCAGACAAGTTACATTTGATTATTCCAAGGCCGGCTCTTTTATTTCTGAAGAAGAGATCGGTTACATGAAGAAGCTTACCCTGGATGCGAAGGAGACCCTGGTATCCAAGACCGGCGCAGGCAATGATTTCCTGGGATGGATCGATCTTCCCGTAGATTACGATAAGGAAGAGTTCGCCCGCATCAAGGCAGCAGCGAAGAAGATCCAGAGTGATTCCGACGTTCTGCTGGTTATCGGTATCGGTGGTTCTTATCTGGGAGCCAGAGCGGCTATCGAGTTCTTAAGCCACAGCTTCTACAATGTACTGGATAAGAGTGTACGTAAGACTCCGGAGATCTACTTCTGCGGTAACTCCATCAGCTCCACCTATCTGAAGCACCTGATGGATGTAGTAGGCGACAGAGATTTCTCCATCAACATGATCTCCAAGTCCGGTACCACCACAGAGCCCGCTATTGCTTTCCGTGTATTCAAGGAGAAGCTGGAAGCTAAATATGGCAAGAAGGGCGCGGCAGAGAGAATTTATGCTACCACCGATAAGGCGAAGGGAAGCTTAAAGCATCTGTCCGATGAGGAAGGTTACGAGACCTTCGTAGTACCCGATGATGTAGGAGGACGTTTCTCCGTACTGACCGCTGTAGGTCTGTTACCGATCGCTGTCAGCGGTGCTGATATCGACAAGCTGATGGAAGGTGCAGCCAGCGGAAGAAAGCGTGCCCTGGAGAATGATTTCGAAGAGAACGATGCTTTACAGTATGCGGCTCTGCGTAACATCTTACTGCGCAAGGGCAAGAGTGTCGAGATCCTGGCGAACTATGAGCCCGCTGTTCACTATGTAAGTGAGTGGTGGAAGCAGCTGTTCGGTGAGAGCGAAGGTAAGGACAACAAGGGTCTGTTCCCCGCAAGCGTGGACCTGACCACCGATCTGCATTCCATGGGTCAGTTCATTCAGGACGGTTCCCGTGTAATGTTTGAGACCGTTATCAATATCGACACTCCGAGAGAGGAGCTTACGATCGGCGAGGAGCCTGTAGATCTGGATGGTCTGAATTATCTGGCAGGCAAGACCGTTGATTTCGTCAATAAGAGCGCTATGAATGGAACCATTCTGGCACATACCGACGGTCAGGTTCCCAACTTCATGGTAACCGTTCCCGAGGTAAATGAGTTCTATCTTGGCGAGCTGTTCTACTTCTTCGAGTTCGCATGTGGTGTCAGCGGATACCTGCTGGGTGTAAATCCTTTCAACCAGCCCGGTGTAGAGAGCTACAAGAAGAACATGTTCGCTCTGCTTGGCAAGCCCGGTTACGAGGCACAGAGAGAAGAACTGCTGAAGAGATTGTAAGCCACAGAGGCGGGATCACTCCGGCAGTAATATGTTTCAAAAGAAGAAAAGGACAGCGTAATGAATTGATTTCATTACGCTGTTGCTGTATGATGGAATAAGTAAGTAGGGCGATAGCCCGGAGAAATCGTTTATTCTACTATGTTATTATGCTATTACGAAAAGAAAACAAAAGACAGGAGAAATTGCAAGAGATGAAGATTGTTTTACTGGAGAGAAACAGCGCCGGCACGGATGTGCCGGTGGACTGCTTTAATGAATTGGGAGAAGTGACCAGTTACCCGAATACCGTTACTGCACAGGAAGTGGCAGAGCGTGTGGGCGATGCGGATGTCATTGTCTGCAACAAGGCTCCCATGAAAGAGGAATCCCTGAAGGATTGCCCCAATGTGAAGCTGATCTGTGAGCTTGCCACCGGATACGACAACTGTGATCTGGCATATTGCAAGTCCAGAGGCATCAAGGTGGCAAATGTGGTGGACTATTCCACAGCCATGGTGGCACAGCATACTTTTACTCTGGCGCTGGCATTGAGCCAGAAGCTGCCCTATTATGATGAATATGTAAAATCCGGCGCTTACAGTGCACAGGATCGTTTTTCTAATTTTGACAGACCTTTTTATGAATTAGAAGGTAAGACATGGGGCATTGTAGGAATGGGGAATATCGGCAGGAGAGCCGCAGCGATCGCTACCGCTTTCGGCTGTAAGGTAATCTTTTATTCCATCACGGGCAAGAGCACCTGTACGGATTATCCGCAGGTGGACAAGGATACCCTGTTAAAAGAGAGCGATTTCCTGTCCCTGCATTGTCCGTTAAGTGACTTATCCCGTAATTTCATTGATAAGGAAGCCCTTCGTAAGATGAAAAAGACAGCAATCCTCATCAATGTGGCAAGAGGCCCCGTGGTAAATAACGCTGATCTCTATGAAGCACTGGTGGCCGGAGAGATTCAGGCAGCAGGTCTGGATGTCCTGGAAAAGGAGCCTTTGGAGTTATCTAATCCTTTAAGCCAGTTAAAAGACAGTAACAAGCTGATCATCACACCGCACCTGGCATGGGCCAGCGTGGAGGCACGTACCCGTTGCGTACAGGGCGTCTACGAGAACATTAAGGCATTTATGCGTGGTGAGAATCGTAACGTGGTAAATTTATAAGCCATACGGTGGTATAGAATTTCATAAACAGTGATTAAGATATACACAAATGTCTTTGGAATGCTTGCATTTAAGGGGATATTTGTGTATATTTGTTATTTGTAGTTAACTATTTATAGGGCGAAGTAACCACATGAGCAAAAAGAAAGCCACGCAGAGGCGATTTTGCGAATGTGGGTTCTGAATAGTTTTGTTAACCTTAACACAGAGAAATGAGGAACAATATGGTAGAAAAAATAAAGGCACTTTGGATCAAGTATGAAGAGATCATTGCATACCTGATCGTAGGCGGACTGACCACGGTCGTATCCTGGGCAGCAAAATTCCTGGCAAACTTCCTGTTATTTGACAACACAATGTATCCCACACCCTTTCAGAATGTTGTATTAAGTGTTATCAACTGGACGGCGGGTGTCATTTTCGCATATTTTACCAACCGTAAGTTTGTATTCAAGAGCAATGCTCCGATGCTGTCCGAAGCACCGAAATTCGTACTTTCCAGAGTATCCACGCTGATTCTGGATATGGTAGTGATGCAGGTACTGACCGCAATCGGTGTAAATCTGCTGGTGGCAACCCTGATCTCCGCAGTTCTGGTCATTATCGGCAACTATGTATTCAGTAAGCTGTTCGTATTCAACAAGAAAAAAGACGGCGAAGCAGAAGAGACAAAATAAGAATCATAAAATGAAAAGCGTCAGTCCCGGCAAATGTCGGTTCTGGCGCTTTTGTGTATTATAAGATATTTTTAAAATCATTCATCGGAGACTTTATATAAAATAATATCTCCGGGGTTACAATCTAAGATATAACAAATTCTGGCAAGCACATCAGCATCTATTTTTTCAACATGTCCCTGATACCATTTATTTATTACTTCAAAACGAGTGTTCGTAGCTCTGGCAAGAGCGTTTCTGGTTACTCCTCGTTCTTCCATTAATTCTTTCAAATGAATTTCTATATGTCCATATTCTTTCATAGAAAAAACTACATTCTGCATAATGACTCCTGAGTTTATAAGATAATTTATAAAAATTACGCTATATAACAATACTATGAAAAAAGTAACAACTTGACGAATTACATATATATAGTTACTATGTAAATAGTAATTAGATAAACAATAGGTTATTTTGATACGAATGAGGAGAAAATGTAATGAAATACTGGAATAATTGGTTTTTTAAGTATCTTACAGGTAATGATCCGCTAAAAACCATATCTGTTTTCGGTATTCATTTCAGGAGAATTATTTATCCCGTCCTTCGGCGACTGGATGAAAAAATGTGCGGAATGAAAAAGGTTGTTGTAAGTATGGGAGAACTTCCTAAGGGACCTAAAATTTATGCGGCAACACATACATATTCTGCCGAAGATGTGGAATTTGCAATTTCAACAGCAGGAGAATCGGTTTATCTGATGACAAATGGGAGATCGGAATTACTGTATGATGTGGAAGGAATCGCCATGTGGTTGGTTGGGGTAATACTGGTAGACCGATATGATAAGGAAAACCGGGCAGCGGCATTGCGTAAGGCGGAAAGAGTATTAGGACACGGTGGAAATATATTGATATTTCCGGAAGGTGTCTGGAACATGAGTCCCAATCTAATTGTTCGAAAACTTTATTCCGGAATTTGGAAAATGGCATGTAGCACGAAAGCTCCCGTCATACCAGTAGCTACCATGATTTATGAAGGAACTATGTATATTAGTCGTGGAAAAGCTATGGATATCTCGCAATATACAAGAGATAAAGGTCTGCAATTACTGCGTGATGAACTGGCCACAATGAAATATGAAATTATGGAGAAGTATGGGAAGATAACCAGAGAAGAATTGTTGAAAGGGATGTCCCCGGAACAATATTGGAATAAACATATTGAAGATTATATCAAAACACAGGTTATATACGAGCGTGAAGAAGAGGAAAAGGCTCATTACATGGATAGAGATGATATTGAGCAACAGGAGGCTTTTAAGTACAGAGAACAGCTTATTCCATCACTGCAGAATGCCTTTTTGTTTAGAAAGTAAGAAATGAAAAGGAATACAAAGGATGAATAATTCCAACAGAGAAGTTAATGGGCGAAAAAATTTTATAGATAACATCAGATTATTATGCGTCTATTCTCTCTTTATATGGCATGCAAGCGAAGTATTTCATTGCAAAGAAGGTTTCTATATAGAAGGAGAGAAAAGTCTTTTTTTTGACAATCGTTTATAATCTGGCAAGTCCGGGTTTGATGGCAATTTTGTTTTTTACCGCTGGGGTATCTTCCATGCTTAGCTTGAAAAAGAGGACGATTCGTGAATTTTATCAGAATCGGATGCAAAAGATTGTGATACCTGGCGTGATGGGCGTGTTATTCTGGGTTCCTATACAATCATATTTTGCGATGAAAAATCATTTTGATTATATAGGAAACTTTTTAAGTGCCTGGTGGTATTTTTATTCGCATATAAGTTCAAATTTTTACGGATATGATGGCAGTTTTTCACCATCGCAGTTATGGTTTTTACTTTATCTTGGGACGTATGTAATTTTGTCATACCCGTTTATTCGGAGGTTGCTAAGTAAGCCCGGGGAACTTTCTAATAAAGAGATTGTGTCATGGAAAAGTATCCTTTTATTAGTGATACTGAATTGCATATTAAGTTACGGAACAACAGAGGAGACCTATCTGGCATTTGGACTATTTTTTTTATTAGGGTTACTTTTATATGATAATCAACCATTTTATGAATTTACAAGGAAGTACTGGAAGACATTCAGTGTGTCTGCTTTTTTTATAAATGTTATTGCATCAATTACGTTAGTGATTATTCGTGATATGGAGATATGGACAGTAAGCTATGCTATATGCAGAATGATATGGTCAACAGTGCGTGTATCAGTTGTATTAGCAGCTATGGGAGCAGGGCAGATTTGGATGGATGGAAATGGGAAATTACTCAAATGGCTTTCAAACAATTCATTTAACTTTTATTTTCTGCACATGCAGCTTTTGATTATTGTGGCATATTATGTAGTCACCTATTTAGCAGTATTGGCAGGTGTACAGTGGATTGCTATTTTACTGGCATCCTCAGTACTGACAATTATTGTTAATGAAGTAATGAAAAGGGTTCCTGTTTTTCAATGTTTATATGGGCTGAGACGATGACATGAGATTTCATAAAAATACTTACAAGGAGAAATACCTATGACAAAAGAATTATCCGGTTATCCTTCAATCGATAAACCATGGCTCAAGTATTACAGTATGGCTACATTAAGATGGGAGTTAATGGAAGGATGTTTAAAAATAACGACAAGGAATGAGGTTGACCATAAAAGGCTGGAAGAGGAAAAAAATGAGATTATCAAAGAATATCCACCGTTAGATTGGGAATATGAAAAATCCGTGATTTATGGGAGAGACAATTTATAAATATACTTGCAGACGAATAACTAAAACTTACGAATTCATCAATAAGTTATAAACAGAAGAATAAAGGGAGAATCAAGTATGACAAAAGAAGAATTATCCGGTTATCCATCAATTGATAAACCATGGCTTCAATATTACAGCGAAGAAGCAATCCAGTCCTGTGAACCGCAGTGCACGGCGTATGAATTGGTTTACCGGAATAACAAGAATTATCCTCGGGATATAGCGTTGAATTATTTCGGACACAAGATTACTTATGGAGAATTATTTGAAAAAATAGATATGGTAGCAAATGCTTTTTACGCAGCAGGGGTGCGTAAAAATGATGTAGTAATTTTTTGCATGGTAAATATGCCGGAAACTGTATACAGTCTATATGCATTAAATAAACTCGGGGCTGTTGTGAATCTGGTGGATCTTCGTACCAATGAACAGCAAATGCAGACGTATGTGCAAGAATGTAATGCGCAATATGTACTTACCGTGGATTTTGCCTATCCTGTAATAGAAAAGGCACTACGGGGAAGTCATGTAAAGAAAAAAATTGTAGTATCCCCCGGTGAGTCATTAAGAGGAATTAAGAAAGCTGCTTATAGTATCAAAACATTTGGAAAAAATGTAGACAAGCATGCTCTTTCCTGGAAAAATTTCGTAAGACTCGGGAAGGACGGACAGGCAAAAACAGCAAAATATGAAAAAGAGAAATGCTTTATTATTGCACATACAGGTGGTACAACGGGAATTCCGAAAGGAGTTATGCTTTCAGATGATAATATCAATTCGGTAGCACATGGATATCAATATTTAGGCATCCCTTTTAAAAGACAGCATAAGTATTTTAATGATCTTCCGCCTTTTATCATATATGGTTTGACATTGGCGATACATACGACATTATGTTATGGATTGCAAGTGATTTTATATCCTGTATTTGATTCTAAAAACTTTCCCAATGAATTTGTGAAATATCGACCAAATCATTTTTCTGCATTATCTGATCATTTAAAATATTTGGCGGAAAGTAAAAAGACGCAGAAAATGGATCTGTCTTTTCTCATATCAGCAGGTGTGGGAGGAGATTCACTAAATACAGTAATGGAAGAAAAAGTAAATGGATTTTTAAGACAGCACCATTGCTCATATGAGGTATGTAAAGGGTATGGAATGACAGAATTGGCAGCAACTGCAGTTATCAGTACTCCGAAAGCAAATGCTATTGGCAGTGTGGGAATTCCACTTGTTCATAATACAGTAAAAATTGTGGATATGGATACGAATGAAGAATTATCATATGGAAAAGTAGGGGAAATTTTGATATCCAGCCCATCCATTATGCTTGGTTACTATAAAAATCAAGAAGCGACCCAAGAGATCATTACGTTGGATGAGACAGGAAAAAAATGGATACGCACCGGTGATCTGGGATATATCAACAAAGATGGACTACTGTTTCATCAGGGAAGGATTCGAAGAATTTATCTTACAGCAGTAGATGGGCAGCCGGCAAAGATTTTCCCTAATCTGGTAGAAGAAGCCATTAAATCAGCCGCCCCTGTGGAGGATTGTACAGTTGTTGCAAGATGCAAACAAAATAGTGCCTACTATGAAGCCGTAGCGTATGTAATCTTAAAAGACGAAGCTATGACTATGGATCAGGTTCAGTGTAATGATTTATTCCGGAGAATCTGCAAGGATAAAGTACCGACCTATATGTGTCCGGTAGAGTATCGATATGTAAAAGAATTTCCACATACCCCAATTGGCAAAGTAGATTTTCGGAAGTTGGAAGAGATGGCTGCACTCGGTAGATAAAGATGTAAGAGGAGAATACTAAGTTATGAGCGAAACGATTAAACAGACAGGCTATCCGTCCAAATTAAGATTGCATGAGAAAGATGCTACTTTTTTTCAGAAACATCCGGTGATTCCCGGATGCAGTATTTTTTCTTTAATCAAATATGCAAGTAGAAAGTATAGAAAAGAAATTGCAATAGAAGATGTAGGTAAGAAGATCAGCTTTGAAAGATTAATTGAAAATGCACAGATATTAGCAAGATCATTGTATCGTATTGGATTACAAAAAGGTGATATTCTTACGATGGTTGTACCAAATTGTTATCAGGGAATAGAACTTTTCTTAGCAGCAAACAGTATAGGAGTTATAGTTACTTTTTTGAATTCACATGCAACAGTGCAAGAAGTGGAACGCTACTTAAAAATGTACGGAAGTTCTGTTCTTGTGAAGGAAAAATACACAGAAGAGGATAAAAAGATTTTGTGTGGAGAAGGAAACACCAGATGTATTATTACATTGGAGCAGATGCCATCTCAACATGCCGAAAATGCGGTAATTTCATATGAATCATTGCTAAACAGGAAGTCAAAAGGGATACAAAGAAGCATTGGAATAAAAAATTGTGAGGCAATGATTTTATATACAAGTGGAACAACAGGAAATCCTAAGTCAGTGGTATTAACAAATAAGAATATTATAGCAACCGCTATCTATTTAAAAAAATCTTCCCATGTAACCCAACAATCCGGAGAAAAAAGTCTGGTATGTGTTCCTTTTTGTTATCCTTATGGATTTGTGACCAGTGTATTAATGTCTTTACTATGTGGGAGAACGGTTATAATTGGCCCGGATATTTCCAAAGATACAATTGCAGACTTTTATATGCAATCACCTAATATCATATTCGGAAGCCCGGCGCTCCTGGAATTGACTATGCGAAATATTCCGGACAACATGGATTTATCAAGTGTAGAGACATTTATTTCCGGTGGAGATTTTTTGAATGAACAAATGGCAAAGCGAGCAATCTGCTTTTTTAGGGAGCACAACTGCAAAGAAGTAGAGATTATAAATGGCTCAGGAAATGCAGAGACATGTGGTGGAAATACAAACGCATATGGCTGTAATGTTCCTTTTTTAAGCGTAGGAAAGCCTTTTTATGGTGTGAGTGCTATTGTAGTCAATGAAAATATGGAAGAGTTACCTTATGAACAGGAAGGGATGCTCTGTATCTCCGGAAAGAATGTATTTAAGGAGTACTATGGAAATCCCGAGCTCACCAGACAGTCAAAGTTTAGATATCAAGGTAAAGAATATTTCAAGACGGGAACGAACGGAAGACTTCTTTTAGATGGCAGCTTTGAATTAACTGGAAGATCATCGAGATTTTATATTATTTCTACACTTAACAAGGTATATTGTGATCATGTGCAAATGGCATTAAATACAATCGAAGGAATAGAATCTGCTGCAGTAGTAAAACATCCGGATTCGAAATGGCTTTATGTGGGACACGCATTTATTATTTTGAATGATAAAACAATGACAAGTGAGCGCATAATAAAGGAATTACAAAAAGAGAGAAAAACATTCAATGGCGAGGTTATTCAACTAAAGGAGTATGAAATCCCTAAATATTTTACTGTAGTTGAGAAGTTTCCAAGGACAAAGGCTGATAAGATTGATTATATGGAGCTGGAAAAAGAGTCATTATCAATATATGGCGAATAGAAGATTATTTTAACATGGAAAAGTATATAATCAAAAAGGAGTCGGATTTGTACCGGCTCCTTTTTGTAAGTATTATTATGCTAGATAAGCCTTCAGCAATTCCAATGTTGCGGCAACGGCATCCTTATGGGATCTCTCGTAGCCGTGGGATGCGTAGACGCCGGGGCCGATAAGGCCGTGTCTGGCGTCGATACCGGCGCTTAATGCGGCATCAGCATCGGAGCCGTAGTAAGGGTAGACATCTGCGGCGTAGTCGATATGATTGTCCTTTGCGGCCTGAATCAGGGATTTAACTACATCATAATGATAAGGTCCGTGTCCATCCTTGACACAGATGGATACCTGACGATCTGTGCATTCCAGACCCTCTCCGACACAGCCCATATCTACGGACAACAGTTCTTCCACATCCTCGGGAACGGAAGCGCAGGCACCGTGACCGACTTCTTCGAAGACGGTAATGTGCTGGTAAACCTTGCGGGACATATTCAGATCTTCGTCTTTTACATATTTTGCAAAACCTAATAAAATAGCGGTGCTGAGCTTATCATCCAGAAAACGGCTCTTGATATAGCCGGATTCCGTGATGTGGGTGCGGGGATCCATACAGACAAAGGAACCGTTCTCGATTCCCAGTGCCTTGACTTCTTCCTTGGTGGAAACTTTTTCATCCAGCAGGACTTCCACAGAGTCAAAGGTACGCTCGGACTTCTGGTAATCACCGTTTACATGAATGGATGCATCGGTAAGCTGTACTGTACCTTCGTATACTTTACCGTCCAGAGTGTATACACGGCAGTTTTCAGTCTCAATGTTGTTGGCATTTAATCCGCCGACTTTGGTCAGACGCAGACGGCCGTTGCTCTTGATCTCTGCCACCATGCCGCCGAGGGTGTCTACGTGAGCCATGGTCAGGACGGCGTTGCCTTTGCCGCCGATCTCTACGAGGACGCCGCCTTTTTTGGTCTTTGCCGGTTTGTAGCCGAGGCGTTTATACTCTTCACAGAGATAATCGGTTACTTTTTCGGTAAATCCGGAAGGACTGTCAATGGCAAGAAGGGCTTCTGCCTGTTTTAAGATATATTCTATATATTTCTTTTCTTTTTTCATGGAAATGATCCTGTCTTTCTTCGTAATCTTAAACTACAGACTGCCGCGTTCTGCGTCGAATCTGTGTGGCACCGTAATGGTGGTGCTGCAATGTGGCCTGTCTTAAATCTGCGGCATCATAGCCTCTACCAGCTTGGCAGAGTGCAGTGCTGCGGCCTTTTCAAAGGTAGGATAATCCATCTCGGCGCTGTCATCCGCCTTGTCGGAAATGGCACGGATGATGACGAAAGGAATGCCGTTCAGGTAAGCACCGTGGGCAATGGAAGCACCCTCCATCTCGGCACAGTCCCCTTGGAACTCTTTTATCAGGCGTTCCTTGACTTCTTTACTGGAAATGAACTGGTCGCCGCTGACCACGCGTCCGGTATGAACGTGAATGTCGGGATTGACTTCCTGACAGGTGCCTGAAGCAACCTCGATCAGATGCTCATCGGCGGGAAATTCCCGGCATCCCAGCTGGGGAACTTCACCGGGCTTGTAACCGAAAATGGTGGCATCCACATCGTGGTGCAGGGCATCCCTGGAGATCAGGATATCTCCGATGTCCAGAGAGGCATTTAAGGAGCCGGCCACGCCGGTATTGATGATGGCGGTGATCTGGAAGAGGTCTGCCAGGATCTGTACACAGAGAGCGGCATTGACTTTGCCGACACCGCTGCGGACGATAACTACGGGAGTACCGTTTAATGTACCCTCGTGGAATTCCATATTTGCTTTGGTGGTGATATTGGTGATGGTCATGTGAGCTTTGAGTGTCTCCACTTCCAGCTCCATGGCACCGATGATTCCGATTTTTTCCATGTGTATCTCCTGATTTTATTATATGATGTCGGGATCCCCCCCGACTTTGATGCCTACGAATTGTTCCGTGCTGCGCACTTCCACAATCATTAAAATTATCTATTCCGGATATACCAGACGGCTGTCATCGATGCCGTACAGTACGTTATCCAGATAACGCTTTGCCAGATAGTTGGCCATGCCCAGATTCATATCCAGATAGTTGCCGCAGTCTCTGGGAGAGGCACCGGGTACTTCTCCTTTGTAGTCGCGGATGAATTCGAACATTTCCACCATCAGAGGAACGATATCCTTAGAGGTGAGATCACCGGCTAAGAGCAGATAGAAGCCGGTACGGCATCCCATGGGGCCGAAGTAGACGGTCTTGTCCTTATATTCCGGATGATTGCGCAGGAAGGTGGCGCCCAGATGCTCTATGGTGTGTACTTCTGCGGTATTCATTACCGGCTCCTCGTTGGGACTGGTCATACGCAGATCGAAAGTAGTGATGACTTCTGCACCGATATGATCCTTGCGGGATACATAGACGCCGGGCTGAAGCTTGATATGGTCAATGGTGAAGCTTGCTATTTTTTCCATGATATTCTCCATTCCGCACAATCTTTCAGGTTAATAATTGCGCTTTTTCTCTGCATAGTATACACTAATTCAGTAGAAAAGAAAATAGCCGGAGGGATAAGAGTATGAAGCATTCAGCGGAATATTATATAGAGCATCTGGAAATGGAGCCCCATGTGGAGGGCGGTTATTTCAAGGAATGCCTGCTGGAAAAACAAGAGAGGAACCTGTGGAGCAGCATTTATTTTATGCTGGCAAAGGGGGAAGTGTCCCATTTTCATCGCCTGAAGTCGGATGAGGTATGGTATTATCATGACGGCAATGCGTTGACGATTTATATGATCGATGAGGCCGGAAAACTCACAGCGGCGAAACTTGGGCTGGACCTGGAAAAGGGAGAAGTCCCGCAGGTACTGGTTCCGAAGGGAATGATCTTCGGGTCTGCCATGGAGGAAGAGGGTTTCAGTCTGGTGGGCTGTATGGTTTCACCCTGTTTTAAATATGAAGAATTTGAACTGTTTGAACGGAAAAAACTATTGGAAAAATATCCGGAACACAGCGATGTGATCCTGCGTCTGACCCGTGAGTAAGCACTTACATTCGCAAAGTAGCGCAATAAAGCGTTGCATTCTGCCATTTTGTGTGCTATACTGGCTTCGCGTGCAGATGACTGCATGCACAATAAGGGTAATGAGAGGGAGAAAGAAAATGAAAAAATTTGTTGGAATTATTGTAGCAACTGTACTGGCATTTAGTCTGGTAGGATGTGGTCCTGTAGACAGCGCAATTCAGAATATTGCAAGTTCCGGATCCAATACCAGCAGCAAGAGTGGTGTGGTAACCGCAGATGATGACGGCTATGCAGAAGGACGTATGGGAGATGTAATGAGAACTTACTTCTTCGATTACACTGTAAACAGCGCATATACCTGCAATGACTATGAAGGATATACCCCTTCCGAGGGAAATAAGCTGTTAGTAGCAGAAATAACCGTTAAGAACACCGATCGTTCTACCGTTACCATGTATGACACCGATTTCCAGATCCAGTGGGGCGATGATGATAACGATGACGCATACGCTGCACCTATCACCTACTATGGTAACACTGTAAGTGACGAACAGCTGCCGGAAGAGTATGATCTGGGTGTTAACGAAGAGAAAACCGGTCTGCTGGTATTTGAAGTACCGGAAGATTCCAAGGATTATTCCATTTCTTATCTGGAGCAGTTCTCCAATGACACTGAGGGAGATGTATTCTTCGTATTCTTTACTGCAAAGGATAAGTAAGAGAAAACAAATAAGTAAGACTGGCGGTTTTGCCTGTAAAAAAGAACCGGAGTACTGTGAATCACAGTGTTCTGGTTCTTTTTTGCAGTTTATTTTTAATTTATAATTATATAATTTTTCCTTAATTGACATACTTATATATGCGTGTTATAGTACAACTAGAACAAGGGAGAGGAAGAAAGATCAAGAGATTGATCGAAGATCCTCTGACTGGTTCCGAAATTCTCCGGCGGTTGCCGGAGGACAAAAGGTAAGAGGTATCGAAAGACACCGACATATGTTTAATAGAAAAGGAGAGATGACTTATGTTATTACCTAGCATTTTTGGAGAGAACTTATTTGATGACTTTTTTGATGATGTACCTTTCTTTGACAACAGAGCAGAGAATCAGATAGAGAAGAAACTGTATGGCAGACATGCACATAATGTAATGAAGACCGATATCAAGGAGACCGATGACAACTATGAGTTGATCGTTGATCTGCCCGGCTTCAAGAAAGATGAGATCAAGGTTTCTCTGGAGGATGGTTATCTGACCATTGAGGCTGCCAAAGGTCTGGATGAGGATGAGCAGGAGAAGAAGACCGGTAAATACATCCGCAAGGAGCGTTATGCCGGAGCTTGCCAGCGTAGCTTCTATGTTGGTGACAACCTGACTCAGGAGGATATCAAGGGCGAGTTCAAACATGGTATCCTGACTCTGAATGTTCCTAAGAAGGAAGCAAAGCCTGCGGTAGAGACCAATAAATACATCGCTATTGAGGGATAATCCTTTGAATACAAAAACCGTTGCCCCGTAAGGGGCAGCGGTTTTTTGCGTTATACGAAATAGTTGCGTAGAATCTCAGGATGACTGTCTTTTCCGTAAGACAGCCCGTTCTTTTTTTATAATATATTGTTCCAGTCCCGGAACCGGATTGTTGAGACGGCAGCCGTAGAGAAACAGCCCGTTTTCCAGTTCCTGTATCCGTGCAACCAGTCCATAGAGATGGAAGTTGAAGTTTTCGGCGGTTTCATCCATATGATCATTCAAGACGGCATGGACGGTCTGATTGACCTCCAGTTTTAAATCTTCTTTGCTGACCACGGAAAAGCCGTTGTAGCTGATGTCCTTGATGATGGCATCGTGGGCGGCACGGTTTAGGCCGCATTGGACAGCAGTTTCGATGCCGACATAGCAGCGGTAGCTTTGCCGGCGGTTATAGGTTTTGCTTCCGGCAACACTGAAAACAGTGTAGCAGAGCGTTCCGTCAGCACGTTTCACCACGTTAGTGGTCACATTTTTGAACAACTGTGGCTTTTCCTCCGGAAATGTGACAATGAGGTCTACGACCAGTCCTTTTCCCCGGAAAGAAATAATTTTATCATCGGTAAATACACCCTCAGCCAACAAAGTATGTCTGCGGGGATACACTTCCAGAATCTTAGATTCAAATTGAAGCTGTTCCGTATTCAGATGGATTAAAAAGTTAAGGGATAATCCTGCTGTCAAGTCATCGATCTGCATCGTCGGTGGTCTCCCATCTTTACAAAATCATCTAGTTCACCATTTTGGCATTTGGATAGATACGCTCCATCCGGGTATCCGGATAATGTTCATCTAAAAATTGCTGTAATCCGTTAAGTTCTGTGGTCTCCACAGAATAAGAAATATCGTTGCGCTCAGTATATCTTGCCAGAGCCAGTGCGGAGATCAGCATATTGATGATCATGAATACAATCAAAATATTGCAGAGGATCGTACCGGGCTTTTTTGGAATCTTTTCGATCCAGTCAGACAGTTTCGGATAGATCAGCCGCATCCATACCACAGCGGCAATTCCCCAGAAGAAACAGTACAGCAGATTGATACGGCCGCCCAGATTAAAGGCAAATCCACTGTAGTCCCAGAAGATTGTGCCGAAGACCATTTCCGTGAAGACACTGCAGATATATTCGTAAGCACCGCCCAGCAGGGTACCTGCCAGAAAAATAGTACTGTCGCTCTTGTTGCGGTAACGGTAGAGCAGCAGGGTAAGGAAGGCACAGCCCAAACCCCAGACAATACTGAAAGGCCCGTAGATGACACTGCTGCGGCTCATCCAGACACCTGCGGTGATACGGCAGAAGATCGTTTCCGTAATGTCACCTAACAATGCACCGATGAAGAAGAGGGAAAACAGTTTGTAAAAGCAGCAGCCCTCGGCAAAGACGGTGGATTTTTTATGTTCTTCTCTGGCTTTTACCAGAGCATCCAGGCTGATAGAAGGATATGATTTCTGCAGTCGCTTCTGTATATGTCTTGTCAGGGCATTTTCCAGAAAACGGGAAGTCTGGCCCAGCCCTTCTGTAATCTGATCCAGGCGGGCGGTCTGCTTTTCCAGAGAGGCCTCCACCCGGTGCTTTGCCTGTACCTGTAGGCTTAAAGTAGATAAAGCGGAACCAACGGTGTCCAACAGGAGCAGCCCGCCCAGCACCAACAGAAGTACAACGGAAAGCAAGTGCGGAATGCGGTCAAAAAGTCCGCATAATAACGGATCTGCAAACATTACCGTCACAACACTTAAAGCACCCCACAGCAGGGAAAAAGGCAGGCAGATGTAGCCACCTACGTTGTAGCGGAAACGGGAGTAATCCCACAGCTTTTTCTTATAGACCTTTTCGAAGAACATGCCGGTGGAATATTCCAACAGGGAAGCCAGTACAAAGCCACCCAGGAACAGGAAAAACGGGTCTTCCGTCAGTTCCGGCAGGAAAATCTCGAACAATATGGCACCAAAACCGTAGATCGGGCATAGGGGACCCGCTACGAATCCGCGGTTAACGAATTTCCGATGCTGCACCGCAGCAGCACATACCTCAATACACCATCCAATAAAGGAATAGAAGAAAAACAACCAGAACAGGCATAACCAGGTTATTGTCATAGGGGCACCTCTTTCGTCGAAGATTGTCGAATATTGTCTTGTTCCATCATATCACAACGGCATGATAGAAACCATGACTAAATTACAATGTTGGAAAAATGTACAAAATGGTGATAAAAACCGTTGGAAAAGTGTACGAAGCCATCGACATATTCTTCGGTAGGCTCTTAAGATTTCGGAAATCTCGGCGATATGATTTATCTCCTCCCATTCATTGTCTGTTAGACCGTCCTGCTGCAGACTTTCCCAGGCAATGTCACAATTCTTGTCCTCGTGTAATTCCTTCATATTGTTGTAATAGGTCTTATCTCCGGTGACGGCATAAGGCTGTACGGCAGCGGTCAGCGTTTTGGAACCCAGACGGTATTGGTTCATATACATGGTAGCTTCCAGCTGTTGAGAATTGATCCGGCTCAGATATAGATTGGATCCCACGAACAGGATCATCATGACGATACTGATGATCAGTATCCGATAGGTAGACCTTGTTAAAAATATAAAAAAGCGTAAAATTATTTTGAGAACCACCGGTGATGGCTTGCACCCTATACAGGAAGATGGTACTATAAAACGTAAGAGGCATGATTCGGAAAAGAGAAGATAACGGTAAAAATAACGATAAATAAAGAACCAGGGGTGGTTACATGAAAAAAAGAATAGTTGCCGTGACTTGTGTGCTGATGTTTTGTCTGGGGTTGATCGGATGTGGGACTGAACGAGCCGACAAAACGCAGCAACTGATCCGGGGTGCGGCACCGGGGTATAATGACGGTCTCATCCGGGTGGGGATGATCCAGACGGGAAAAGAGTCTGACTGGAGAGATGCCAATACCAATGATTATCTGAATACGTTCACCAAAGAAAGAGGCTACGATCTGATCTATATCGACGGCAATTCCAGTTCGGAGCGCCAGGTAAAAGCCATGTACGATCTGATCCAGCAGAAAGTAGATTATATTATCCTGCAGCCCATCGTGGAGACCGGATGGGAGGATGCCATACATGCCGCAAAGGAAGCTGGGATACCGGTCATCGTAGCGGATCGTAAAATCGCTGTGGATGAAACGGAATACGTGTCCTGGATCGGTTCGGATTTTGAAGAGGAAGGCCGGAAAGCTGTAACGTGGCTGGATCAGTATTTAACAGAGCAGGGACGGGAAAACGAGACAATCCACATTGTCCTGCTGGAAGGAACTGAAGGAGCTACCGCTGCCATCGGAAGAACGAACGGTATTTTACATGGAGTGGAGGAACATCCGAACTGGACTATCGTAGACAGGGGATGTGCCAATTTCACTCAGGGAGAAGGCCAGACCTATATGGAAAATCTGCTCAGCGAAGGAACGGTAAAGGATATTGATGTTATCATTTCGGAAAATGATAACATGATCTTTGGTGCCATGAAAGCACTGGACCGGAACGGCAAGAGCTATGGGCCTGAGGGAGACATCATTATGATCTCCTTTGACGCTTTGCACGAAAGCTTTGAAAATATGATGGCGGGGAAATTACATGCCACCGTGGAGTGTAATCCGCTACTGGCATCCACTGTGGAGACGGTCATAGAAGAACTGGAAGCCGGCAGAGAGGTGGACAAGATCTATAACACTGAGGAAAACATCTATACCTATGAAAATGCAGCCGACTATATAGATCAGAGAAAGTATTGATTTCCGAGGATTACGAATGAAAAAATCATTAAAATATAAAATCGTTCTGGCTATTGTTATCATCGTATGCATTATGGACGTGAGCTTCATATTTGTAAACTACGTCAATTATATGAATGTCAATCGGAATTACACAGATTCTCTGGCGCAGACTGTGGCGAATACCTGCAGACTGGTGGTAGACGGAGACAGCGTAACGGGCTATCTGGACAACAGACGGAGAAATACGGCGTATTACGAGGTATGGAATAAACTGATTGACTATCGCAACACCAGTGAAAATGTATTGCAGATCAGCGTGGTCAATTTCAGGGATGGTGGAGGCTGTTATGTGTATGACACAGATCTGACAGAAAACGGAGCATTTTTAGGAGATATACGCCCCTATGATGAGGTACAGAATGCTATAAAAGACGAGTTGATCGCATGTGAGAAAATAGAACCGTTAGAGTATAACGGAAGAAGCGATTACTACATTCCGCTGAATTCCTCATACAATATTCCGGTGGCTTATATTATCGTAGGAATTTCCACAGAAAATGTCAGAAGGGAGCAATTGACTTATTTAGGGTATATTACCATCATTGTTACATCGATTACGGTGCTTTTCGGAGTCTTTATGATCTGGTTTATGCAGCACAATGTGCTGGGACCGTTAAATGCCATGTCCAAGGCGGCTTCCAGCTATTCTATTGCCATTTTGCGGGATGGTAAGGAATCTCCCATCAGCCGGATGAACATCAGAACCGGAGATGAACTGGAACGGCTGTGTGAATCCATGAAGAAAATGGAGCATGATATCATTGCGTCCAGTTCCCAGCTGGCTATTGCCGATTGGAACAGCAATCATGACAGCATGACGCAGCTCTACAACAAGAGACACTACAAAGAACAGTTAAAAGAACTGCAGAATGACTGTACCATCGGTGTAATTTATTTCGACATTGACAATTTGAAACGCATGAATGATACCTTCGGACATGAAAAAGGTGATGCTGTGATCCTGAAAGCAGCGGAATTTATCCGGAGGTATCTCACGGAGCAGGCAAGAGGATTCCGTATCGGCGGAGATGAATTTGTAATGCTGATCAGAGATTGTACGGAAGAAAAAGTACAGGAACTGGTAAGTACCATGCGTGGAGATGAGAAAGGAAATTTATCGGATGTAACAGCAGAGTTTTACTGCCGTCTTGCAATCGGCGGAGCCTTTCGCAAGACAGCAGAAACTCTGGAAGAAACCATAAAACGGGCAGATGATGAAATGTACAAGAATAAACATTCCGTGAGAAAAGCCTGAAATTTTAGGCTTTATTGAATAGTCAGCCGGAAGCTGGCATCGTTGCCCTTCAGCCGGATCCGGTACAGATCATGATCCCATGCCGTTTTCAGGCGTGCGTCCGTGATCGGTAAAGTTTCTATGGCAAGCAGATCAGCCCCTTCGAAGGAGGCAGATGCTTCTCCGATGGAGAGTTTACCGTCAGAAAGAATAACAGGTTTTTCATAAGTAATAAAATTAAGAATAACATCTTGTGCATTTGTATGGTCTTCCAATACGACAGTGTTGGAAGACTTTTTTAATGTCACCCTGCGGCTATAGGTCAGACCCGGTACAGCGGCTCCGGCATCGGGATAGGCGGCAGCCAGTTCCATGGAAATAGAAGGTTCGGCTCCGGTCAGCTCCGTCACCACTTTTTCCGCACGGTATTCCACACCGTCCTTCTGATCCGTACCGCAGATTGTAGGCAGGTTGTGATAGCCGGACTGCATGGTCCAGATTTCGTATCGTCTGGGGGAGAAGGTTTTCCGGGTGTAGGTCTCCACACCGATATCCGCCAGAATGGGCAGGCCTTTTTTGTATAAGGTGATGCTGCCGGTATCATTGTGGTTGTGGCTGTCGGCATTGTCACCGGCTTTGACTGCCAGATCCATAGTATCGGAATGCACGAGGAACAGCCCTACGCTGGGATAATAGACATCCCGGTGGGAAAGAATTCCGGAAGTGTCCTGTTTCATCAATTCCTCATAATGAAATACGGTCTGCATACGATAGAACAGATTCCCACCGTTCACTTCATCTGTGACAAGCTGACCCTGTCCCGCCTGAAAATCTTTTGCAGCGAACAGGCAGAGATCCGCCTGCCCGGTGGCTTTGCCGAAGAGATATTCCCGAACCCCGGCGCGGCCGGCGATGGGAGAGCAGTCAGCAAAATTGAAATAGTATTTATCATTCACATGCACGTTCAGAATATAGGATGCAATATTTTTTACCTTATCCCACCGGAACAGGGTGTCGAAATGACCGTCGGTAACCGTGTTCAGCACAGTCATGGCACCGTATAGACATAGTCCCGCATGGCGATAATATTGGGCACCCTCCTCGCAACAGCCGTCATTGCCGTAATCCTTGAGAAAATAATCACAGCTTTCAGCGGCCTTATGCAGAATCGCCTGCAATGTGACAACTGTGTCAGACGTATTCTCCGGCAGGAACAACGGAGCATTTCCGCAGAATGTGCGCACCGGAGAGGACAACCGAGAGGACATTTCCACACTCCAGGGCATCAGGAACGTGGTCAGCAGTACATTCTGTGTACACCATACGGTCCAGTTGCACATAGGCTCATCGTCATGTCCCATCCACCAGAAATGTGCGGTCAGATAGGGCAGCAGGATCCGGCGCTTCAGATTGTCCTCGATGCAGGTCAGGATAAAAGGGCTGACAGCGTTGAATTCTTCTTCCAGCAGATAAGCCGCACAGGCCAGCAAAGCTCCGGTCTCGCAGGCGAACAGATCCATGACGGGCCTGGTCACATCCGGCAGGATCAACTGCGGGGTATCGCGGATATAGGAGTTATGCGCGGGAAGCTGCCAGGCAGTCTCTTCACAGATGGAATAGATACCATTGAGAATATCGTCCAGAAAACGTCCCTGATGTTCCACACATTCGGCCTGGATCAGATCATTCAGGGCATTGCGTTTGGCAAAATAGAGGGCTTCAAAAGCAGCCCGGTCACCGTCTCTTTTAAAACGCATGTAATCTGTGGCACGTATCACCGGGAATTCATATCCCAGCTTTGCCTCACCGGCCTGAATCAGAAGTTCCTTCAATGCTGCCGGGAGTCCTTCATAAGCCTTTCGGTCCACAGCCTTCGGAAATGGGTGAAAAGGGTGGCTGTTTCCGTGGAATGCATTTGCTGTCTCCAAAAAACGCTTTTCTATACTTATCGGTTGTGAATTCATTTCTCTGATCCTGCCTTTCCATATTCATAATTCCCAATAAGAGACAAACCGTAATAGCAGTTAACTGAACTTATTGTTGACGTATTCCGTGGGGGAGACACCCTCCACCCGTTTAAATACCTTGCTGAAATAGAAGGCACTCTCGAAGCCCAGAGCCTCTGCGGCCTCGTAGACCTTCATATTTTCTTCTTCCAACAGCCGTTTGGCTTCCGTAATCTTGCAGATGTTGATATATTCACTGAAGCCGGTATCGTTGTATTTGCTGAACAGCTGGCTTAAGTAATTCGGGCTGATGCCGAATACCGCTGCTACTTCATTCAGAGACAACCGCTCGCTAACATGTTCATTAATATATTTCCGGACGTTAGTTACGATGTGGTTTTTATAATCCTTTCGACGGGATTGGAACAATTCGCACAGCTGTCCGCAGAAGAATTGCAGCCACTGGATCACGTGATCCACATTGGACTGCTTATAGAGGGAACGGTAGCCATCCGGATCTCCCGCAAAAAAGCCGGACACAATAGATTCCCCGTCCTGTAAAAGCGAAATCGACAGATAGAGAATATTGCTGGCAGCGTCCAGAGCCTGCACATAGTGCCCCGGGTGATCCCGGAACAGATCGCAGATCGACTGAATCGTGTTATGTAAAATATCAGGATCATATTCTTCAAAAGCTCTGGTGAGATCATTCTTAAACAGGCTGATATTGAAGGAATTTTTAGCCTTTTCCTGTGAATGACCGGTATCAAATGCTACAATCGCGTCATGGGATTCCGTATTTTGAAAAATCTGTCTCGCGTACTGGTAGGAATCACAGATGGTACCAGGCGTCTGAACCGGGATGCCGATGCCGCAGCGAAGCGACACATTATAGTAGTTTTGCAGAGTTCCACTGATATTGTGCAGAATCTCCGTCAGATTTTCTACATAATCATCGGTACCTACGGCATCCGCAAAGCAGAAAATCAGTGCAAAATGGCGCAGATCCAGAGACAACGCATAAAGAGGCAGATATTTAGCCCCCAGTTCCCGGATCATCTGTAACGAACTGGTGAACAGAGGCATCTGTTTTTCGGCAGACATCTGATCGGCCTGAGGGCTGATGATCTCTCCGTAACAGCACACATAAGCGCCGTAATCGAAATTCAGATTCAGATCTCTGCTCTGCAGACGGAACTGTTCTTCGGACTCGAACAGGTCATGCAGGAGACTGATCAGGAATTTGTCGTAAAAAGGATGAATATTTACGGCGGACAGCTGCTTTTTACGAGATTGAGAAATCTGTGTGAGCACCCGGCCTATGGCATTTTTCAGTACTTCCGGTGTCAGTTCCAGCTTTACCAGATAATCGGATACCTGATAAGACAAGGCATCCCTTGCCATCTGGAAATCCTCATAGCTGGTAAGAATGATAAAATAAGGGCAATTCTCACCGTACTGTTCCCGGCACGCTTTCGCAAGCTCCAGACCGTTCATGACCGGCATTTTAATGTCCGTGATCACGATGTCAGTAGATTTTTCTTCAATAATCTTCAGCGCCGCCTGACCGTTCATGGCAGTTCCACAAATCTCGATATTCATTTCGTTCCAGTTCAGCATGGAACGGATTCCAGCCTGAACCAGAGGTTCGTCATCCACAATTAAAAGCTGATACATAGTAACTCCATTCTGGACAGCTTCCTGTCCGGATTAAGTGTTTTCAGATGAAATAGTTTCGGATGAAACAGTTTCATTGTTATGCAGAGGAATATTCGGTATGTGTATGGACATAGTCGTATATTCCCCTTCTTTGCTTTCTATGGTAATGCCATATTCTGCACCAAATTGGTATTGTAAGCGTTTATGCACATTGCTGACACCGATTTCCCGGAAGAAATCCGCGGAACTGTCGTCGTTGGAGCGTAATACCTGTGCAGCTTTATCCGCTGTCATGCCTACACCGTCATCTGTGACATCAATACGGATCTTTTCGGTGTTGTCCGATGTCTCATAGCCGACATGTATCCGGATGTGTCCGGCACAGCCCTTCGGTTCGATACCGTGGAAAATTGCATTTTCCACCAGAGGCTGCAATGTAAACTTGATAATCTCACTGTTGTACAGAGATTCATTATCCACCTGAATGTCCATGGTAATGGTGCCGCCGTAGCGGTAGCTCTGAATGGTGAAATAGTTCTCCAACAGAGATAATTCTTCCCGGATATCGATCAACAGGCTGGTGCCTTTGGAAATACTTTTTAACAGACGGGACAGGGAGGTGGTCATCTCGGAGATACCGGTTGCCCCCTGTATGGTTGCCATCCATTTGATAGAGTTCAGAGTATTATACAGGAAATGAGGGTTGATCTGGCTTTGCAGCATTTTATATTCCAGATCCTGTTTCTGCTTCTCATCCTCCAGTCTTTTTTCCATAAGCTCCGATACATTTTCTGACAGATCATTGATTCCCCGTCCGATATCTCCCAGCTCATGCTCCCATTCCACGCTGGGATCTCTGGAGAAATCTCCACCTGCGATTCGTACCATGCGTGTCTGCAGCTTAGAGACAGGAACTGTGATCATACGATTCATTAATATCATCAGAAGAATGCCGATGGACAGAATGCCGATCAGGATACAGGCAAGGATTCCCATGAACAGAACCGCCTGATTTGTCCGTTCCGCGTGGGAAATACTCTGGCTCAGGTAGCAGTCCGGCATATCTAACGGTGTGGTGACCAGAATCTGTTCTCCTTTGGCAGAACTGTGAATTTTGGAGATATGAGTGGTTCCGGTGAGGGAATATGCGCTCAGATCATCCAGAATACTATATTCGGGCGTAAATTCCTGCAAGCCTCCGTTTTCATAAATATAGGTATGTCCTGCAATGGACAGATAGAGAAAGCTGTCTGACGGACAACTGTAATCCTTCAAAGGTATGGTGAACAGATCTGCGGATATTTCGATGAACAGATATCCTGCCTGCCTGTTATTGTATTGGTAGGTAATGGGACGGATCACAGGTAATACTTTACGTCCCGCACGGTGAAAAGGATCGGATACAATACCGGGCGAAAAATCATAATCATCGGCAGTCAGTAATTCTTCATAATAAGGAAGCTCCGGAATCAGCGTTGCAAGATCTGCGGTAGAAGAGTACGTTGCGGTTACCACCTGCAGATAATGCTCCTGTGAGACAATGGCAATTCTGGGCATATAATTATAAGAAGAATTCCGGCTGCATTCCTCGTAGAAGGAATCATAAGTGGATACGGACAGGACAGAGCCGGGATTGGGGTTATGTTCAATATAATTGGCAATATTGGAATCTGTCTGGCAATATCTGACCAACCGGTACACTTCATCAATACTGTTGTCCATGGATTCCGACAACAGTCGCAGGCTGGTCTCGGTGGACTGGATCAGAGTGTTCTGCAGATAGTGCCGGAATATGTAATAACTGAACAGGCTGATCAACAGGCACATTCCCAAAATGGCACTCAGCGTGAAAATCAATATGCGATTTCGTATGCTTTTTGAGTGATAAACAGTCTTTTTCATGCATTCAGTATAACATAACGAAAGAAAAAAGGTAGTTGGAAAAACAAGATACTAAAAAAAGTGCATGTTAAAATAAAAAAATACATTTTCTGAAAGCGCTTTCTGAAAAAATGTAAACAAATTATAAAAAATTGTGAATACTATTATAAATTTTTCCATGTCATGTCTCGGCCTTTTTCGTTATACTTTAGTTACAGTCAAGGAACCGATAACAACGGATTCGTAACAGACGTAACATAGTATCAAATTAACAGGAGGGTTTACATGAAAAAGAAAGTATTAAGTTTAGTACTGACAGCAGCAATGATGACCACCATGCTTGCAGGCTGCGGCAGCTCCGATAACGGCAGCACAGCAGCTTCCACCGGTGAGGCACCCGCAGCAGCAACCACTGAGGCTGCAGCAGCTTCCACGGAAGCAGCACCCGCAGAAGAAGTTACTTTAAAGTGGGCTATCTGGGATCAGGAGACCACACAGTACTGGGGTGACATTAAGGACGCATATGAAGCATCTCATCCCGGTGTAACCATTGAGATGGTAGACCTTGGTTCTACCGATTACATGACCGTTCTGGCAACTGAGCTTTCCGGCAGCGGCTCCGATTTCGATGTAGTAACCGTCAAGGATGTACCCGGATATGCAACGCTGGTACAGAAGGGATCTATTCTTTCCCTGGATGATTACATCTCCAAAGATGGCGTGGATTTAAGCAAATACGCAGGTGTTACCGATCAGGTAACTGTAGACGGAAGCCTGTATGAGCTGCCTTTCAGAAATGACTTCTGGGTATTGTTCTATAACAAGGATCTGTTTGATGCCAAGGGTGTTGCTTATCCTACCAACGATATGACCTTTGATGAGTACGATGCTCTGGCAAGAGAGATGACCGATACCACCTTCGGCTCTCAGGTATACGGTGCTCATTATCACACATGGAGAAGTGCAGTTCAGCTGTTCGGTGTTCTGGATGGTAAGCATACTATTTTGGATGGAAACTATGATTTCTTCAAACCTTACTATGAGATGGTTCTGAATCAGGAAGCTGACGGTGTATGCAGAAAGTACACGGATCTGAAGACCGAAGGTTTACATTATTCCGCAGCATTCTCCGGTGGAGACGTAGCAATGATGAACATGGGCTCCTGGTTCATCGCAACCATGATGTCCAACCTGAAGTCCGGCGAATATGATTCCAGCCTGTGCGGTAACTGGGGTATCGTTAAGTATCCCCATGCAGAAGGCGTAGAGCCCGGTTCTACTCTGGGTACCATCACCGGTCTGGCTGTAACCACTGCAAGTGATACTCCCGATGCGTCCTGGGATTTCGTTAAATGGGTAAGCGGTGAAGAAGGCGCAGCAGTTATGGCTTCCAGTGGTAACTTCCCTGCAATGATGACTGATGAAGTAGTAGACATGATCTCCGGTCTGGAAGGATTCCCCACCGATGAAGCCAGCAAGGAGGCTCTGACTGTATCCAACCTGTACCTGGAAGTTCCTTACGCTCCCAATGTATCTGAGATTAACTCCGCTCTGGATTCCTATCATGGAAGCATCATGACCGGTGAGATGAGCATTGATGATGGTATTGCTGCAATGAATAAAGCGGTAGCTGACCTTCAGGCTCAGTAATGAAGATCTTCTCTATAAAAGTATTGAATGTTTGTTGAATGTTGAATAAGACTTAAGGGGTCGTACCTACGGCCCCTTTCTTATCAGAAAAAGACGCAAAAGATGACACAAAAAGCGTTTGAAAGGAGAATTGTTATGCGGAAATTAAGCCGTCAAACCAAAAGAGATCTGGTGGCCTACTCCTTTATTGCACCTAACTTTATCGGTTTCTGCGTATTTACTTTGATCCCCATTATTTTTGCCTTTGCCCTTGCTTTCATGAAGTGGGACGGGAGTAACCCGATCCAGTGGGCAGGCATCAGTAATTTTACAAGACTGTGGAAAGATACTTTCTTTATCGCAGCATTTAAAAACACCATTATTTATTGTATCGGTACCGTGCCTCTGACCATGATCGCATCTCTGGCACTGGCCATCGTGTTAAATCAGAAAGTAATAGGAAGAGGCATTTTTAGAACTCTTTCCTTTTTCCCATATGTAGCTTCTCTGGTAGCAATCACCGCAGTATGGAAAATGCTGTTCCACCCCTCCAAAGGACCTGTGAACAACATTCTGCTGAATGTTTTCAATGTACCGCAGGATCAGCTTCCCCAGTGGTTCACCGGCGGACTGGTACTGTTCTCCATGATTCTGTTCAGTGTATGGAAATATATGGGTTATTATATGGTAATCTACCTGGCAGGCTTACAGGGAATCTCCTCTGAACTGTATGAGGCAGCCAGTCTGGACGGTGCAAATACCTGGCAGAAATTCCGTTATGTGACCTGGCCGCAGTTGTCTTCCACGACCTTCTTCGTAGTCGTCATGCTGACCATCAACTGCTTCAAGGTGTACGATATCGCCATCATGCTGGCAGGCGGTGGAAGCGGAGAGTTAACCACTTCAGCAACCGTTCTTGTATACTACATCTATCAGAAAGCATTTATTGACTGGGATCTGGGCTACTCCAGCTCTGTAGCAATGGTACTGTTCCTGATGGTACTGTTCGTAACGATCATTCAGTTCCGCGGTCAGGCAAAGAGGGAGAAAGCATAATGGCAATCTTGGCTTTGAAGGTTCTCGATAAGGACAGCAACACCATCTGCGTCAGCAGCGGTGAGGATTTTGTGGATCTGGTCTGCACCCATACCTATGAAGAGGGTGACCGGATCGTGCTGGAGACCGATGAGAAAAATATACATGTACATTTACAGGTGGATGATGCTCTTGGGGATGCTTTCGTATACATAACCGACAATGTATCCTATTATGTTCCCTTCGGGGAAAAAAGGATCAGCATGTCCCCTAAGGTATTTTCCGGAAATAAACATTATCTCTATGCGGAAGTCGCAAGAGAAGATGAAATCACAGCTTACCGGAACCTGGCACTGAATCCTGCGGATCAGCATATGGATGTTCCCTGTTATCCTCATGCGACAGCCAATGTGGAGACCAGAGGCGAGAGTGTATTCGCAGCGAAAAACGCCATTGACGGTGTCCGGGCGAACCGCTCCCACGGAGAATGGCCCTACGAATCCTGGGGAATCAACATGCAGGATGATGCAGCTATGAAGCTGGACTTCGGCAGACCGGTACTGGCAGACAGGATCGTGTTGTACACCAGATCCGATTTCCCGCATGACAACTGGTGGCAGCAGGTAACGATCCGGTTTTCCGATGGCAGTGAACAGGAATTTCCCTTAGAGAAGAGCAGCAGGGCACATGTACTGCCGATCCCCGAGAAAGAGATCACCTGGCTGGAGCTTTGCAACCTGATCAAAGCAGAAGATCCATCCCCCTTCCCGGCACTGAGTCAGATTGAAGTGTACGGCAGGGTAAAACGTTAGGAGGCGCACAGATTATGAAATCAGCACATAAAAAAGCCGTTTTTGGCAAAGTGATCGTATATGCGATTCTCATTCTGATCGCAGTGGTCATGATCATTCCTTTCCTGTGGATGCTTTCCGCATCCATCAAGAGTGACAGAGAAGTATTCCAGATGAATCCTTTTGTATGGATCCCTGCGAACCCCAAGTGGGACAATTACGTGAAGATCTGGACGAAGATTCCCTTTGGCAGATTCGTGGGAAATACGGTATACTTGACATTGATCGTTACTTTCTTACAGTTACTGACCAGCAGCTTTGCAGCATATTCCTTTGCAAAACTGGACTTCCGTCATAAGAACGGATTGTTCCTGGCATACATCGCAACCATCGCAATGCCCTGGCAGGTATACATGGTACCTCAGTTCATCATGATGAGAAGAATGGGACTGAACGATAAGCTGCTTGCTATGATCTGCCTGCAGGCGTTTTCCGCATTCGGTGTATTCATGATGAAGCAGTTCTATGAAGGCATTCCCGACGATCTGTGTGAAGCCGCCAGAATCGACGGTATGAGTGAGTACCGGATCTATGCCAGCATCATGCTGCCGTTGTCGAAACCGGCACTGTCCACACTGACGATCTTCACCTTCGTGGCGACCTGGAACGACTATCTGGGACCTCTGATCTACTTAAAGAGTCAGGAGAAGAAGACCATTCAGCTGGGATTAAAAATGTTCATCAGCCAGTACTCTTCCGATTACGGTCTGATCATGGCAGGATCGGTATTGTCGCTGATCCCGGTACTGATCGTATTCCTGGTATTGCAGAAATACTTTGTAGAGGGTGTTGCCTCTACGGGACTGAAGGGATAACAGATAACAATGTATTTTCACAAGCCTGTGCCGGTTCCATGTCACAGGCTTGTATAATAAAAATGCATAATAAGGTAAAGGATAAGACTATGATAACATTTGACGAAAAGAAATATCCGCAGATCACAGATGCGGAGATCAAAGACGCTCTGCAGTTTTCCACGGAGCAGGTAATCCGGGATCTGCCGGAATTTACAGAGAAGTTCCAGAAAGCATACAGCGAGAACGGTTTCTATCAGCCGATTCCGAACAATTACTGGACCTGTGGGTTCTGGACTGGAGAGATCTGGCTGGCTTATGAATATTCTCAGGATGAAAGGCTGAAAAAAGCCGGGGAAGTTCAGGTAAAGAGCTTTTTGGATCGTATAGACAAGAAAATCGAAGTGGATCATCACGATATGGGATTTCTGTATTCCCCTTCCTGCGTGGCAGCTTATAAGCTGACCGGCAGCAAAGAGGGCAGAGAAGCAGCCATCAAGGCAGCAGACCAGCTCATCACCAGATATCATCCGGTAGGGGAGTTTATTCAGGCATGGGGACCCATGGATGCACCGGAGAATTACCACCTGATCATTGACTGTTTACTGAATCTGCCTCTGTTGTACTGGGCATCCGATGAGACTGGAGATCCGAAATACCGTGACATTGCGGAGAAACATATTCATACCGCTGTTGCCAATGTGATCCGTGAGGATTATTCTACCTGGCATACCTTCTTTTTTGATATGAAGACGGGAGCACCGGATCATGGTGCCACCTGTCAGGGATACCGTGACGGTTCCGCCTGGGCGAGAGGTCAGGCCTGGGGCGTCTACGGTATGGCACTGGCTTACCGTTATACCGGAAGAAAAGAATATATTGATCTGTTCCGGCATGTAACAGAGTATTTTCTGGCACATCTGCCCAAAGATCTGGTACCTTACTGGGATCTGGAATTCACCGACGGGGATGACCAGCCGAGAGATTCTTCTTCCGCTTCCATCGCGGCTTGTGGTATGCTGGAAATGGCGAAATATCTGGAGCCGGAAGAAGCAGAGCATTACATTACACTGGCAAAACAGATCATGCGGTCTGTCTATGTGGGCTATGCCGTAAAGGATCCGAAGGAATCCAACGGACTGGTGCTGCACAGCACCTACTCAAACCATTCTCCTTACAATACCTGCAATCATTACGGCGTAGACGAGTGCAATTCCTGGGGAGATTACTTCTACATGGAGGCACTGACCCGGTTATTGAAGGATTGGAGAGAGTACTGGTAGATTATATTAAATTGATATCATACGAAGCCCATACAGATACGCATGCCTTGATGTAAGGTCTCCGAGTGTGGATTTTCTAAAGAAAAGTGGCTTAGTTTTTCTCATTATGACGGGCCCGCCTACAGTCGACATCCATGTCGACGATCGGCTGACGCGAACATCGTGTTCGCTTTCGCCCTGTTGCCAGACCACTTTTCAAGAAAATCTCACACTCTACGACAAACATCTTCGGCATGGCATCCTGTCTGGGCTTCTGTAAGAAGTATTTCTAATATAGGAATATAGTTACTACGTTTGTTATTTTGGAGGGACTAACTGCATGAACTTACATAGCAAAAAAGATTTTCAGGACTGTATGTTATCTATCCTGGAGCCGTTAAAACCCTATTACAGTGAAGAAAAGGCGAGATTGACGTTGGGCGTTACCATGGCACATTATGACATCGGTGCCACATGGATGGAAGCCTTTTCCCGTCCCTTATGGGGACTGGTGCCCTTTTGGGCAGGCGGTGGAAAAGAGCCGGAATTCGAAGAGATCTATCGCAAGGGCCTGACGGCCGGAACCGATGAGAAGAACCCGGAATATTGGGGAGAATGCACCTCTTTTGATCAGAGATTCGTGGAGATGGCAGCCATTTCCTATGGCATTATGTTTGCCCCCGAAGTGGTATGGGATCCTCTCACGGAAGCACAGAAGGAGAATCTCTGCAACTATTTAAATAAGATCAATGAGCATCCTCTGCCGGTGTGTAACTGGATCCTGTTCGCCGTACTGGTGAACATTGCAATGAAAAAGGTGGGACGCCGGTATAGCCCCGAGATGCTGGAAGAATATCTGGAAGGGCTGGAGACCTTCTATCTGGGTGAAGGCTGGTATCAGGACGGAGATTCCGGTCAGAAGGATTACTATATTTCCTTTGCCATCCATTTTTACAGCCTGATCTATGCCGTGATTATGGAGAAAGATGACCCGGAGCGGGCAAAAAAATACAAGGCGAGAGCCATGGAATTTGCAAAACAGTTTATCTACTGGTTCGATGAAGAGGGTGAGGCCATTCCTTTCGGCAGATCCCTGACCTATCGTTTCTCTCAGGTCAGCTTTTTCAGTGTCTGCCTGCTGGCAGGACTGGAGCCGTTCCCGGTTCCCGTGATGAAAGGTCTGATCGCAAGGCATCTGCGCACCTGGCTGAAGCGTCCGATCTTCGACAGAGATCATGTGCTGACCATCGGCTATGGATATCCGAATCTGACCATGGCGGAGCGGTACAATGCCCCCGGTTCTCCTTACTGGGGCATGAAGGTGTTTGCCTTTTTGTTGCTTCCCGATGATCATCCCTTCTGGAGTGTGGAAGAGGCACCATTGCCGAAGCTGGCACCGGCCTGTCCCCAGAAGTATGCCGATCTGTTTGTCTACCATTACGGCAATCACACCACAGCATTTGCACCAGGCGTCTACAGCCCTAACGGACACGGCCAGATCGTGGCAAAATACGGAAAGTTTGCTTATGATACCCGGTTCAGTATCAGCGTGGCAAAGTCCTGCTACGAGCTGCATGAGAATGCCCCGGACAATATGCTGGCGTTCTGGATCGATGGTTATGTCTATGTGCGCCGGATCTGCGAGGAGTCAAAGATCACGGAGAACGGAGTATGGTCGAAGTGGAGTCCCTATCCCGGCATTACGGTAGAGACCACGATCACCCCGGATGCCGGTGGACATACCAGAGTACATAAGATCACCAGCGAGATTGACTGCGTGGCCTACGACTGTGGATTTGCAGTCAGCAGAGGTGATTTTGAAGAGGTCGGCTTTGCGGAAAAGGTAGACGGTATGTCCGCCCAGGCCAGCAACGAATTCTGCAGTTGTACTGTCAGTGCGGTATTGGATGAAAATACACAGGTTAACGAAGTGGCAGACAAGCCGCCCGTAGGCTACATGATCACCGTAGATCCCAACACCAACCTGCTCTACACCAAGACCAAGATCCCGGCAGTGAAATACCACATCCGCAAGGGACCCCAGGAAATCGTCACCAGAGTGGATGCGGAAGTTATCTAGAGGTTTTTGCATTTTAAATTGAGAGCTAGTGAATATTGGCAAAACCGACGAACTCCCGGAGCATGCGATACACATGTCTTGATGTAAGGTCTCCGGATGTGAATTTTCTACGAAAAGTGGTAAGTTGTTCTCATCATGACGGGGTCGCCTACAGTCGACATCCATGTCGACAATCGGCTGACGCGGACATCGTGTCCGCTTTCCCCCTGTCTTTCAGCACTTTTCTAGAAAATATCAACATCCTCCGACAAACATCTTCGACATGGCACCGC
>OLJF01000294.1_pt1 | contig 67176 bp, 59 predicted proteins | sample 1609751 | NCBI WGS metagenome assembly OLJF01 (sample SAMEA4350171, study PRJEB24818) | metagenome | biome: human; feature: gut; material: faeces | place: Denmark | collected 2013-09
TGCCTGACCTGTCCCGCCGGGACGGTTCTCTTAAAAACACCATATAGATTTTTTGTACGCCGCCGCCCGCCATCGAGCAGAGTTTTACACCTAATTGGGGATAAAACAGCTCATGGCGGGCGGCGGCGTTGCCCTTATCGGTGGCACCCTTGTACCTCTGCTTTCCGGCCTGTTCGGTTAAGCGGCGGGGTTAGCCTATGCAGAGCATACTTGACGCGATTAACGAATGGATAAAGGAAATCCTCATTGGAGCCATTAACGGTAATCTGTCAACTATGTTCGGGGACGTAAACGAAAAAGTCGGAACTATCGCCGCAGAGGTAGGACAAACCCCGCAGGGGTGGAACGCAGGCATATTTTCCATGATACAGAGTTTGTCGGAAAATGTGATTGTACCCATTGCGGGGCTTGTCATTACCTACGTTCTATGCGTGGAGCTTATCAGCATGGTAACGGAAAAGAACAATATGCACGATATTGACACGTTCATGTTCTTTAAGTGGTTTTTCAAGGCGTGGGTAGCGGTGTATCTCGTTACCCACACCTTTACTATCACTATGGCGGTGTTCGATATGGCGCAGCACGTTGTTTCCGGCGCAGCGGGCGTGATCGGCGGCAATACGAATATCGACGTTGACGCCGCCCTCTCGTCCATGCAAGCCGGACTTGACGCTATGGAAATCCCCGAACTGCTTTTGCTCGTTATGGAAACAAGCCTTGTGAGCCTTTGCATGAAAATCATGTCGGTGCTTATCACGGTTATCCTGTACGGCAGAATGATAGAAATTTACCTTTACTGTTCGGTATCGCCTATCCCGTTTGCAACTATGACCAACAGAGAGTGGGGGCAGATAGGCAACAACTACTTAAAAGCCCTGTTCGCCCTCGGTTTTCAAGGCTTCCTCATAATGATATGCGTCGGCATTTATGCGGTTTTGGTTGGCAGCATGATTGTAGCGGACAACCTGCACAGCGCGATTTTCTCCCTTGCAGCCTACACCGTGATTTTGTGCTTCTCCCTATTCAAAACAGGCGCACTTGCGAAGTCAATATTTAACGCCCATTAAAGACCGAAAGGAGGAGGTTTTCACTTGGCGTATGTACCCGTACCCAAAGACTTATCAAAAATCAAAACGAAAGTCGCTTTTAATCTGACAAAGCGGCAGATTATATGTTTTGCGGCAGCCCTCGCTATGGGACTACCGCTTTTCTTTTTGCTCAAAGACAGCGCGGGAACAAGCATGGCGGCATTTGCAATGATTGTCGTTATGCTTCCCTGCTTCCTCTTGGCAATGTATGAAAAACACGGGCAGCCCCTTGAAATCGTGATAAAGAACGTCATTCAGACAAAGTTTATCCGACCAAAGGAACGCCCCTATCAGACGGAAAATTTTTATGCCGTCATAGAAAAACAACGAAAACTGGAAAAGGAGGTATCGGCTATTGTCAATGGCAGAACGAAAAACCATGACCCGCGCGGTAAAAAATCCCGTGAAGCGTAAGCTGACCCGCGCAGAAAAGAAAGAAATCGCCGCCGTGATACAGGCGGCAAAGGGCGACGGGAAGCCCCGCACCGCACAACAGACCATTCCCTACTTGCAGATGTACCCGGACGGGATTTGCAGGGTAACGGAAAAGAAATACAGTAAAAGCCTTGTCTTTGAAGATATTAACTATCAGCTTGCACAGGCAGATGATAAGACCGCCATTTTTGAAAACTGGTGCGATTTTCTCAACTACTTTGACGCTTCCGTTTCGGTGCAGCTCTCATTCATCAATCAGGGCGCAAGAAAGGAAAAGGCACAGGCGGCTATCGAAATTCCGGCGCAGGACGACGCTTTTAACTCTATCCGCAGGGAGTACGCGGATATGCTGAAACATCAGCTTGAAAAAGGCAACAACGGACTGGAAAAGTGCAAGTACATTACCTTTTCCATTGAAGCGGACAATCTCGCAGCCGCAAAAGCCCGCCTTTCCCGTATCGAAACCGACGTACTCAATAATTTTAAGGTGCTTGGCGTAACAGCCCGCCCCATGAACGGACAGGAACGCTTGAACGTACTGCATGGGATTTTCCACCCGGAGGGCGAGCCGTTCCGCTTCTCTTGGGACTGGCTTGTACCGTCCGGGCTTTCTACAAAGGACTTTATCGCCCCGTCCTCGTTCCGTTTTGGTGACGGGCGCACGTTCCGCATGGGGCGAAAACTCGGTGCGGTATCGTTCCTTGAAATCCTTGCGCCGGAGCTGAATGACCGTATGCTTTCGGACATTCTCGACCTTGAAAACGGGATAATCGTCAATCTGCATATCCGCAGTATCGACCAGAGCGAAGCAATCAAGACTATCAAGCGCAAGATAACCGACCTCGACAAGATGAAGATTGAGGAACAGAAAAAAGCGGTACGCAGCGGGTATGACATGGATATAATTCCGTCCGACCTTGCCACCTTTGGCAGCGAAGCAAAGAACCTGTTGCAGGATTTACAGAGCAGAAATGAAAGAATGTTCCTGCTGACGTTCCTTGTGGTAAACATGGCAGACACGAAGCGGAAACTGGATAATGACGTATTCGCTACGGCGGGCTTTGCACAGAAAAATAACTGCGCTCTGACCCGCCTTGACTATTTGCAGGAAGCGGGCTTTATGTCCTCTATCCCTCTTGGAGAGAACCTTATCCCCATTCAAAGAGGATTAACGACCAGCAGCACCGCTATTTTTATCCCGTTCATCACGCAGGAGCTGTTTCAGCGGGGCGCAGCCCTTTACTACGGGCTGAACGCACTTTCAAATAACATGATACTCTGCGACCGCAAGCAGCTTAAAAACCCCAACGGTCTTATCCTCGGAACGCCGGGAAGCGGTAAATCCTTTGCGGCAAAACGGGAAATGACAAACGCCTTTCTCATTACTGACGACGATATTATTATCTGCGACCCGGAAGCAGAATATTTTTCCCTTGTGCAGCGATTGGGCGGGCAAGTGATACGCCTGTCGCCTGCCGGAAAAGGCATGGACGGCAAGCCCCAGTATGTGAACCCTATGGATATTAACCTCAACTACTCCGAGGACGACAACCCGCTTGCCTTGAAATCCGACTTTATCCTTTCCCTTTGTGAGCTTGTTATCGGCGGCAAGGAGGGCTTGCAGCCCGTGGAAAAAACCGTCATTGATAGGGCTGTCCGTAATGTTTACAGACCGTTTTTAGCCGACCCCGACCCGGCAAAAATGCCTATCTTGGGCGACCTCTACAACGAGCTTTTGAAGCAGCCGGAGCCGGAAGCTGCCCGCATTGCGGCGGCATTGGAGCTTTATGTTTCCGGCTCTCTGAACGTCTTTAACCACCGTACCAACGTGGAGCTTTCTAACCGCCTTGTCTGCTTTGATATTAAACAGCTTGGAAAGCAGCTCAAAAAGTTAGGTATGCTCATTGTGCAAGACCAGGTGTGGAACCGCGTTACCGTCAACCGCGCAGAGAAAAAAGCAACCCGTTACTATATGGACGAGTTTCATTTGCTTTTGAAAGAGGAACAGACCGCAGCCTATTCCGTGGAGATTTGGAAGCGTTTTCGTAAATGGGGCGGCATACCGACGGCAATCACACAGAACGTCAAAGACCTTTTATCAAGCCGCGAAGTCGAGAATATCTTTGAAAACTCTGATTTTGTCCTCATGCTCAATCAGGCACAGGGCGACCGGGCTATCCTTGCAAAGCAGCTCAATATCTCCCCGCAGCAGATGAAGTATGTGACCCATACCGAAGCGGGCGAGGGGCTTATCTTTTACGGAAACGTGGTGCTGCCGTTCATTGACCGCTTCCCGACGGACACCGAGCTTTACCGTCTGCTTACGACAAAGCCGGAGGAAGTGAGCAAGCCATGAAAACGGACGTAATCATCAACCGTGAAGCCCTCTATGCCCTGCGGGAGCTGCCGAGCGAAAGCGTGAACTGCTGCGTCACAAGCCCGCCTTACTATGGACTAAGGGACTACGGGCTTGACGCACAGATTGGAAGGGAGGACACGCCAGAGCAGTACATTGACAGGCTTGTAGAAGTGTTCCGGGAGCTGCGCCGGGTACTTAAAGACGACGGGACATTTTGGCTGAATATCGCAGACACATACTGCGGCAGCGGCATGAAAGCGGGCTGCAAGCAAAAGGATTTAATCGGTATTCCGTGGCTTCTTGCCTTTGCCCTGCGCTCTGACGGATGGTATTTACGTAGCGATATTATCTGGCTGAAAGAAAATCCCATGCCGGAGAGCTGCCGCGACCGACCGAGCCGCTGCTATGAGCATATCTTTTTACTGACGAAATCAAAGAAATACTACTATGACGCTGCCGCCATTGCGGAGCCGATCGCGCCGGGAACGGCAGCGCGGTACCGACAGGGACGCAGCGCAGGACACAAATACGCCGAGGAAGTACCGGGACAGGGCAAAGTACAGGGTATCAATAAGACCCGCAGCGGCGGCTATTATGACGACGCCCTTATGCCGACCACAAGGAACAAGCGGGACGTTTGGCTTATCAATACCGTACCGTATAAGGGCGGGCATTTTGCCGCCTATCCCCCGAAACTTGTGGAAACGTGCATACTGGCGGGCTGTCCGAAAGGCGGCGTTGTCCTTGACCCGTTTTTTGGAAGCGGCACCACCGGGCTTGCAGCGAAAAGCCTTGACCGCCGCTATATCGGCATTGAACTGAACGCCGAGTATTGCGCCCTTGCAGGGGCGCGGATTGGAGGTGGTAACACTTGAAAGACCCATTAAAGCCCCGCGATAAAATCACGCAGAAAATGACCCGCGACGGGCTTGTAGAAGTAAACGAAACACAGCAGACCGCCGAGCGTATCAGCAAACGGACGCAGGACGCGGATTTACAGAAATCCCCGGAGCAACAGACAGCACAGGACGCGGCGGCACAGCTTAACCCGGTATCTGATACAATCCCGCTTCCCCACGCGCCGGGGGCCACACCAAAAGCAGACACGGGCAAAACGGAGCGCGTCATGGAGCATATCGAAGCCGCCCATACCCGCAAAGCGTCTAAAAAAGCGGTACGAAAGGCACAGGCAGAAGCTACCGCCGGGACGAAATCTTCCCGGCTGCAATTTACCGACGAGGAACGCGCTGCCCCGGAGCTTGAAAAGTATATCAAGAAATCCGATAAAGCCGCCGACCGCTTGGATAAGGCAAAGGCAGCTATCCCCAAAGAAAAGAAACTGGTAAAAGAGCGCACTTTTGACGAAACTACCGGGAAAGGCAAGACCCGCCTGCACTTTGAGGAAAAGGACAAGCCGCCCGGATTTAAGGAGAAGCACAACCCGCTATCCCGCCCCACACAGGAAGCCGGGATTTTGGTACATAACAAAATCCATTCTGTCGAAAAGGATAATTCTGGCGTGGAGGGCGCACACAAGAGCGAGGAAGCCGCAGAACGGGGATTGAAGTACGGGGCGCGGAAAATCAAGCAGGGCTACCGCAGCCATAAGCTGAAACCCTACCGGGAAGCGGCAAAGGCAGAAAAAGCGGCTTTTCGGGCAAATGTGGATTTTCAGTATCACAAGACCCTGCATGAGAACCCGCAGCTTACCTCTAACCCCATTTCCCGGTTTTGGCAGAAGCAGAAAATCAAGCGGCAGTATGCAAAGGAAGCCCGCAATACCGCAAAGGGTATCAAGGGCGCGGCAGAACGCACCCGCAAGGCGGCAGCCAAAGCCGCCGAGAAAACAAAGCAGACAGCGGCGTTTGTGGCAAGGCACCCGGCGGGCGTGGCAATCGCTGTCGGGGTGCTGCTGCTCTTTATCATGGTTATGTCCGGGCTGTCCTCTTGTGGGGCAATGTTTTCCGGCACGTTAAACGGCGTGCTTGGAACGTCCTATACCTCCGAGGACAGCGACCTTGTGGAAGTGGAAAACAGCTACGCCGGATTGGAAAACGAGCTGCAAAGCAGGGTTGACAATATCGAGCGCGACAATCCGGGCTATGACGAGTACCGCTATGACCTTGAAAATATCGGACATAACCCACACGAATTAGCGTCCTATCTGACCGCAAAATATCAGACCTACACCCGCGCTGACGTTCAAAGCGAGCTGCAAAGGATTTTCAATCAGCAATACAAGCTGACGCTGACCGAGGAAGTGGAAATACGCTACCGAGAGGAAGAACGCACTGACACATGGACGGACGAGGACGGCAACGAGCATAGCGACACCTACACCGTACAAGTACCTTATGAGTATTACATCTTGAACGTCAAGCTGACGAACACCCCACTATCTGCCATTGCGGAAAACAATCTGACCCCGGAACAACTGGAAATGTACCGGGTGTACTTACAGACAAGCGGGAACAAGCCCCTTATCTTTGGCGGCGGCTCTCCCGACACTTCCGCGTCCGAGGATTTAAGCGGTGTGGACTTTGTAAACGGAACGCGCCCCGGCAATACCGCCATTGTTGACCTTGCAAAGCGGCAAGTTGGAAACGTAGGCGGCTATCCGTATTGGAGCTGGTACGGCTTTAACAGCCGCGTGGAATGGTGCGCCTGCTTCGTGTCCTGGTGCTACGGGCAAATGGGGCTTTCCGAGCCGCGCTTTGCCGCCTGCCAGTCGCAAGGTATTCCGTGGTTTACCTCTCACGGGCAATGGGGTGCGCGGGGCTATGAAAACATTGCCCCCGGCGACGCTATCTTTTTTGACTGGGACTTAGACGGAAGCGCAGACCATGTAGGGCTTGTCATCGGCAGGGACGGAAACCGTGTCTACACCGTTGAGGGCAATTCCGGCGACGCCTGCAAAATCAAAAGCTACCCGCTTGACTATGCCTGTATCAAAGGCTACGGGCTGATGAACTGGAACTGACATACAACAACACATTTGAAAATCGAAAGGAGAAAAATCATTATGGCTATGAGTAAAATCGAAAGAATTGAAAAGGAAATCCAAAAGACCCGTGAGAAAATCACGGAGTATCAGAACAGGCTGCGCGGACTGGAAGCACAGAAAACCGAAGCGGAAAATCTGCAAATCGTTCAGCTTGTGCGCTCTATGCGCCTTACCCCGCAGGAGCTTACCGCTATGCTTGCGGGCGGCGGTATTCCGGGCATTGCCCCTATGCCCGCAGACTATGAGGAACAGGAGGAAACCGAGAATGAAGAATAAAATCCTTGCAAGCATTACCGCACTTTGCGCCGCCCTTGTCCTTGTGGGCGGCTTTTCCGTTACTGCCTACGCGCAGACCCCGACAGAGGAAACCGACGACAGCGGCGTAATCGTGGAAACCGAGCCGCAGCCCCTTACCCCGGAGGGCAACATGACTCTTGTGGACGACATCGACGGGGACGCTGCCGAGGATAAGCAGTTTATCGTCGTGAAAAGCAAAGGCGGCAACTATTTTTACATTATCGTTGACCGGGCAGCCGAGGGGGAAAATTTCGTCCACTTCTTAAATCAAGTAGACGAAAACGACCTTATGGCGATTATCGGGGAGGAACAGACCGAGCAGCCCCCGGCTGTCTGCAACTGTACCGAGAAATGCAAGGCGGGCGAAGTAAACACCGCCTGCCCCGTCTGCTCTGTCAACATGGATAGCTGCACAGGCAAGGAAGCCGCGCCGGAGGAACCCACCGAGCAGGAGCAGCCCCAAAACGGCATGGGCGGGCTTTTGATTTTCCTTGTTGTGGGCTTGCTTGGCGGCGGCGCAGCCCTCTACTACGTTAAGTTTATGAAACCAAAACAGAGCGTGAAAGGCAGCACCGACCTTGACGAGTTCGATTTTGACGAATACGACGAGGACGAGCCGGAGGAAGAAACTGACAGCGCAGACACCGAACCGGAGGACGAGGAAGAATGAAACTTGTGATTTGTGAAAAGCCCAGCGTCGGGGCGGCGGTTGCCGCCGCCCTTGGCGTTACAGGTAAGAAAGACGGATATATCGAAAATGGCGAATACATCATTTCTTGGTGTATCGGGCATTTGGTACAGCTTTCCGAAGCTGCCGCCTATGGGGAACAGTACAAGAAATGGAGCTATGACAGCTTACCCATTCTGCCGCAGGAATGGCAGTACACCGTAGCTGCCGACAAGGGGAAGCAATTCAAAACCTTAAAAGACCTCATGCACCGCGCCGACGTTTCAGAAGTCGTGAACGCCTGCGACGCAGGACGCGAGGGAGAATTGATTTTCCGTTTTGTCTATGAAATGGCGGGCTGCAAGAAACCCTTTACCCGTCTTTGGATTTCCTCAATGGAAAACGAAGCAATCCGAAGCGGCTTTGACAATCTGAAGGACGGGCGGGAATACGACGCCCTCTACCATTCCGCACTATGCAGGGCAAAGGCTGACTGGCTTATCGGCATTAACGCGACCCGCCTTTTCTCCTGCCTGTATGGAAAGACCTTGAACGTGGGACGCGTCCAGACCCCGACCCTCAAAATGCTTGTAGACCGAAACGCTGCGATTACAGGCTTTCAGAAAGAAACCTACTACCATGTGCGCCTTACTCTCCCCGGCGCAGAAGCGGCAAGCACGAAGATCTGCGCCGCTGATGAAGCGGGCAAACTGAAAGCAGCCTGCGAAGCGTCGGCGGCTGTCTGTACTTCCCTTGTGAAAGAAAAGAAAACCATTGCCCCGCCGAAGCTCTTTGACCTTACCAGTTTACAGCGGGAAGCAAACCGTATTTACGGGTACACCGCGAAGCAGACCCTTGACCTGGCGCAAGCCCTCTATGAAAAGAAGCTCTTGACCTATCCGAGAACGGACAGCGCATTTCTGACCGACGACATGGGCGACACGGCAAAAAGCATTGTAACGCTTCTCTGCGGCAAGCTGCCTTTTATGGAGGGCGTTTCCTTTACGCCGGAGCTTGCAAAGGTGCTGAACAGCAAAAAGGTATCAGACCACCATGCAATCATTCCCACTATGGAACTTGCAAAAACTGACCTTACTACGCTGCCGGAAAGTGAAAGAAATATCCTTATCCTTACCGGGGCGCGTCTACTCATGGCGACCGCAGAGCCGCACGTTTACGAAGCGGTAACGGCGGTATTCTCCTGCGCCGACCATGACTTTACGGCAAGAGGAAAGATGGTAATCGCTGCCGGGTGGAAAGAGCTTGAACGGCTTTACCGGGCGACCCTCAAAAGGAAGCCGGACAGCGACGACGAGGAAAGCGAGCTTGCGTTAAATGTGCCGGACTTTTCCGAGGGGCAGACCTTTGATAAACCCGCTGTAAAAGTTACGGAGCATGACACCACGCCCCCGAAGCCACACAATGAAGCAAGCCTGTTGTCTGCTATGGAACGCGCCGGAAATGAGGACACCGACCCGGACGCAGAACGCCGGGGGCTTGGTACGCCTGCCACCCGCGCCGCCGTCATTGAAAAGTTAGTGAAAGGCGGCTTTATCGAGCGCAAGGGCAAGCAGCTGCTTCCCACCAAAGACGGGACAAATCTTGTCTGCGTCCTGCCGGACAGCTTAACTTCTCCGCAGCTTACGGCTGCATGGGAAAACAATCTGACGCAGATTGCAAAGGGCAACGCCGACCCGGACACTTTCATGCAGGGTATCGAAACTATGGCACAGGAGCTTGTAAAAACCTATGCTTCCGTGTTAGGCGAGAAACAGGAGCTTTTCAAGACAGAAAAAACAGAGCTTGGAAAGTGTCCCCGCTGCAAGTCCCCGGTCTATGAGGGAAAGAAAAACTACTACTGTTCCAACAAAGAGTGCAGCTTTGCCATGTGGAAAAATGACCGCTTCTTTGAGGAACGGAAAACCGTCTTTACCCCGAAGATTGCCGCAGCACTTTTGAAATCCGGCAAGGCAACAGTCAAAAAGCTGTATTCTCCGAAAACAGGAAAAACCTACGACGGAACGGTGCTTTTAGCTGATACGGGCGGTAAGTATGTGAACTACAAAGTAACCATTTCAAAGGACAAAGAACTGGAATAGCAAGCATAGGAAGCGGGTACCCACTTCCGTAAAATCCCTGCCACTCTTACCGAGCTTGGCGGGGATTTTGCTTGTTGGGAAGTTTCCCAAACCCTCTAAAAATCCTCAAAAATCTTTGGCAGAAATGCGGGCGCACCGTAGTAGGACTATGTAACCACAAACGCAGCGTCCGCGCTGCCATACGCGAAAGGAGGTTTTACACATGGCAAGTTTGCGCGACAGCGTAAAGGACTATCAAGAGGAACTTAGGGACGGTATTGCATGGGTAGCATTTTGGAAAGAGGGACGTTCATGGAACGCCGAGCTGTTTCATCTTGAAGTGGACGGTACTTTAGAACCGTTTGACAGGAGCCGGTTAGAGGAAATCAAAGCGGCTGACCCCGCCGCCGTTATTCTAAACGGCTACTACTGCGGGCATTTAGGCGAGGATATGAGCCTTGACGAGCTGACCGCCGGAGTGCGCTATCACTATGAAAACAGCATGAATGACCTTGACGGTTTTATCGGGGCGCATGACGACAGGCTTCCCCCGGAGGTTATCGAGGAAGCAAGAGCCGCCGCCCATGCAGCGGGGCTTCCCTTTTCCGAAAAGCCATACCGGGACGGGGAATATTTTGACCCTTATATATTTGACGGGAGCATGAGTATTGAGGACTACGAACTTATGCACCGCATGATTGAAAAAGAAAGGAGCGAGCGAATGGACGAATGGAAAACAGGTTATTCCTCATACGACCATGACAGACTGGAAGCCGCCGACAAGATGAAGATTGAGCGCGGTATCTATTTTGAAGCGAAAGACGCGGATATTTCCCCGCTGACCGCCTTACCTCTTGCCGAGCTTATGAAGCTGCGGGAGGAAAGCGCGGCTGCGGAGGAGACCGTATTTGAAAATCTGAAAGTGCAGGCTTCCGCTTGGGAAGAACAGGCAGGAAAGACCCTGCTATTTGACAAGGCGATTGAGTATGCGAGAATACCCGAAGTGAAGCATACGGCGAACAAGTGGCAGGACGAGGACAACGACCGCCACACCATCAGCAACCGGGTATATAAAATGAGCTACCATGTGTATGAAAATACCCGCTACGACAGAAAAGCAGAGAAATCTATCCCGTACTCCTATACGTTATCTTGGAACATCTACACCAACAGCCCCCACGGGTACGGACAGGCAAAAATTGCCGGACAGGACAGAAAGGTATTTGCTGACCGGGCAGCTATGGAAAAATATCTGAACGGGCGTATCAAGGCGTATGAAAAACTTTTTACGGAAATCTCCCCGGCTATCCCGCCGGAATACGCGGAACAGTTTAGGGTAAATGGACAGCTCTTACCAGGCTACACCGTAGAGGGCGAGGAAATCAAGCAGCCCGCCGCCGACATTTCCGCCGCTGCACCGAGAACCGAACCGGGACAGGAAACGGAACAGTTTGCAATCCTGATTGACAGCCGCACCCGCTTTGAAACGGGAGAACCGGGTGGCTACTGGCTTTCCATGCCCGCCACAAAGGAAGAACTTCACAAAGCTATGCGAAGCGTCGGCATTACCGCTGACAACCCGCAGGAATTTTTCATTCACGGCTACTCTGACCGGGAGGACAGGCACATTGCCCTGCCTTATGACATGGTATGCGCGGCACAGGTGGACGAGCTGAATTTTCTTGCGGCACGACTGGAAACCCTTGACGCTTCCGGGATTGCCGCGCTGAACGCCGCCACACAGCGAAAGAACGGTTTTGAGAATATCGGGCAGATAATCGACCTAACCTATAACCCGGACTTTTTCGTGCATATTCCCGAAGTACATAATCCCCGCGAATTAGGCGATTATTACCTTAACAAATCCGGCATGGTGCAAATGCCCGCTGAATGGAAAAACAGCATTGACCTTATCGCCTTTGGACGAAACGCCGCCGCACAGGAAAAAGGCAGCTTTACGGAATACGGCTACCTTGTGGAAAGCGGCGACGCATGGGAGAAACACTTTGAGGGGCGCGATGTGCCGGAGGACTACCGCATTATGAGCTACCCGCAGCCGACCGTCGAACTGGACGCAGCCCCGGCATTACAGGCGGCTGTTCCCGAAGCAACGCCGCAGGAGCCACGCCCGGTTATCCCCATTGTCTTAACGTCCGAGAAACCCGCCGAAAAGCTCAAAGAAATAACTGACCGCTTGGAGCAGGGTATTACGGAGCTGTTCGACAGCGAGCGTTACAAGGAATATCTGCGCGTTATGTCAAAATTTCATAATTACAGCTTTAACAATACGCTGCTGATCGCCATGCAGAAGCCCGACGCTTCTCTTATCGCCGGATTTTCCGCATGGAAAAATAACTTTGGGCGAAATGTGATGAAAGGACAAAAGGGTATCAAAATCCTTGCACCGTCGCCCTTTAAGATTAAAAAAGAAATGGAGAAAATCGACCCGCAGACACAGAAAGTCATTATCGGTAAGGACGGAAAGCCCGTAACCGAAGAAAAGGAAATCACAATCCCCGCCTTTAAGGTGGTATCTGTCTTTGATGTATCGCAGACCGAGGGCAAGGAAATCCCCGACATTGCCGTAAATATGCTGACTGGAGATGTGGAGCATTACAAGGACGTTTTCGCTGCCCTTGAAAAGACTTCCCCTGTTCCCGTTGCTTTTGAGAAAATCGAGGGCGGCGCACACGGATACTACCATTTGGAGGACAAACGTATTGCCCTTGATGAGGGCATGAGCGAGCTGCAAACATTAAAAACCCTTATCCATGAAATCGCCCATGCGAAGCTCCATGACATTGACCTTAACGCCCCTTTGGAGGACTTGGAGAACAGACCCGACCGCCGCACCCGCGAGGTACAGGCAGAAAGTATCGCCTATACCGTGTGCCAGCATTACGGGCTTGATACTTCTGACTATTCCTTTGGGTACGTTGCAGGGTGGAGTGCCGGACGAGAGCTTGCCGAACTGAAAAGCTCTCTTGAAACAATCCGCAGCACCGCCGCCGAGATTATCAATTCCATTGACGGACATATCGCAGAGCTGCAAAAGGCACAGGAACAGGCGCAGGACGCGCCGAGGGAGAAAGCCGCCATGCCGGAGTACATTTATAAGATTGAAGCCAACCCCCGCACAACGGGCGACAACGACCGCTTTTTCCTGCAAGCCTATCTCCCGCAGGAAAACGGCAGGGCAAAAATCGGGGACGTGCTGTATATCGGCAGCCTTGCAAAATGCCGGGAACTCATGGGCGGGCTGAACGCCGGAGAGCTGACGCAGGGAGAAGTAAAGGAGCTATATGCAAAGGCGCAGGAAGCCGAAGCCGACAAAGACACCTTTTCCATTTATCAGCTAAAGCAAGGGGACGAAACGCGGGACTTCCGCTTTGAGCCTTACGACCGCCTGCAGGCGGCGGGAAATGTGGTTGATAAGGCAAACTATGAGCTTGTCTACTCCGCAGAGCTTACGCCGGGTACTTCCCTTGAAGATATTTACACCCGTTTCAATATCGACCACCCGAAAGATTTTAAGGGACACAGCCTTTCTGTTTCCGACGTGGTAGTGCTTCATCAGAACGGACAGGACGCGGCGCATTATGTTGATAGTTTCGGCTACAAGGAAGTGCCGGAGTTTTTGCAGGAGCAGACACAACAGCCGGAAAAGATAAACCCGCTAAAGCACGTTGAGGACACAATCGAGCAGAATGACAACAGCTTTGACGGTATCATCAACAACACCCCTACTGTTGACGAACTGGAAGCAAAGGTAAAAGCCGGGGAACAAATTTCCCTTGTTGACCTTGCGGAAGCGATTAAGGCAGACAAAGAACGCGGCAAAGAGAAGCCCTCTATCCGGGCGCAGCTCAAAGCGGATAAGGAACGGGCGGGAAAGAAGAAACCCACGAAGCAAAAATCGCAGGACTTGGAAAGGAGCTGACCTATGAATAAGTTTGAAGATGTGGACGTTATCACTTCCCTTGAAGCGATTATGAAACAGAATACCGCTTTTTATCAGAATGATTTTGACCTTGATAGAAACATTTTACAGAAAGCGGCGGCAAGCCCCACAGCCGAGGACAGGCGGCTTTTATGGTTTTCCCGCCCGTCCGGGACGAGCTGCTTCCGGGAGCGCGACGTTTTTCTAAAAGGCACAAGACAGCATAACACATGGCGGTTTTACGGGGAACAGACGCGCGATAAAGTCCTTGCCTATGCGGTGGAGCTGACCGGGATTGTAAACGGAAAAATCAAAGGCAATCTCTATGAGCTTGACTATCCGCAGCATTTCCGGCACGTTAAGGAACAGGCATTACCCGCAGATAATTACACGCTGCTCTATGAGCATGGAGAACGGGTGCAGCCCGCCGGACAGTATCTTGACGGCAATCCCGACCCGCAGCTTGGGAAGTTTGAACGCTTTGAAGCGCAGCCTAATGACCCGGAAGCATTGCATTTTCTCATGCGGGAGGAAAAGCGCAGCTATGACCGCTTAAAGCCGGGGGATTTCAAGGCGCATATTACCGCATTGCATGACAGCCGGATTGAAGCCGAAGCACAGCGCATTGTAGCGGAAATGAAGCGGCAGGACAGCCCTAACAGCCCCAACAAAACACATTTCATGGTGGAGCTTTCGCCTTACTTTATGCAGTTAGCCTCTACAAAGGACACCGACCGTCTGTTTGCTATGCTGCCATACAAAACACTTTCTTTTTCTAAGATTGAGGGCAGACATGGCACTTTTGCATTTTTAGACAAAAGCGAGGACAGAAGCCGGAATATCCGAAAAGCGCGCCCCTCTGTCCGGGCGCAGCTTACCGCAGACAAGAAAACAGCCGCCCCGAAAAAGGCAGCGGCAAAAAGAAAAAATCACGATTTGGAGGTATGAGCATGAATAGATTTACTGTTGAGGAAACAAACCTTTTGAGCATTTACCATGAGGGAAGCAAGGCGCAGCTTATAGAGGACATGACCGCTGCGCTGCCTTACATGGACGCGGGATTACGGGAGCTTGCAAAGCGCACCCTTTCCAAAGTAGGCGCGCTGACCGAAGCCGAGTACAGGGAGCTTGCCGTTTATCCTGCTGATGAAGTATGACCGGGATTAAGCGGCTGTCGCCGCGACAAAGCCGCAAGGTAAACACCCTTGTGAAAAAGGAGTGCTGCAACTGCGAGAATGGCAACTGTATTTTACTAGACGACGGGGACACTTGCGTATGCCCGCAGCTCATTTCCTATTCGCTGCTCTGTAAGTGGTTTCGGATTGCCGTACTTCCTCTTGATAAGCTGCTCTTTGCGGAGCTTTACCATACCGACGATATGCGAAAGTGTATCGTGTGCGGTGCGTCCTTTGCGTCGAAGTCAAACAGCGTCAAATACTGCCCGGATTGCCGCAAGCGCATTACCCGCAGACAGGCAGCCGAGCGCATGAGAAAAAAGCGTACTCTTGTTACGCAGTAGGGGCGAAAAAAGCCTTTGCTTGCAGGGTTTTTCGGACACAAAAACAAAGAGGTAAAGGATTGATACCTTTACCCCTAAAATCGCGGTTCTACTGCGTAACATTTCAAAAGCTGCACCTATGAGAAAACGGGCGCGGTGGCCAACATATCGGCTGCCGCGTCCGTTCTTTTTTATGCTTATTTATCCGCGCTCGGTTTCTTTTGCCCGTTCCGGCTGACGTTCCACTTTCAAAATACTGTCGATGTTCTGCTTGATAACGTCGTATTCCTTGACTTGCTTTTTCAGTTTTCCATAGTCGGCATACAGGGCTTCTTTTTGTTTTTGAAGTGCTGCGTACTCTACTTGCAGGGCGGTAATGCTTGGGAGCTTGGAGATACCCGCTGCCTTGATTGTCTTTGCCGCTGCTTCATGGAGAATTATATCGCTCTCATGGGCTGCCCGGTATTTATCCTTATCCTTTGCCTTGCGGTATGCAGCATAGGCAGGCTTTGTCTTTTGATAGGTAGTGATATGCTTGATAAGCAGCGTCATATCGGTAAGTCGCTTTTCAACCTCTTTTAAGCTGTCCGCTGCCTGTTCGCTTGCTGCGGTAACTTCCGCGATTTTCGCTGTCAGCTCTGCGTACTGCTCAATCTTGTGTTCCGTCAAGAAATTCATGGTTTTAGCTGCCTGTTTCAGATTATGGATTTTTGCCCATTGCTCATAGCCCCGGCTTTCCTGCGCCTTGATACTGTTCTGAATATCAATGAGCAGACTAACGCCGCCGCGATCTGCGCGGGGAGCTTTCGCAGCGTGGGCGCGTTTGCCGCTTATCCGTTCACTGATAGCTTCCTCTGTATAATCTGCGCCGAGGGTTTTCAATCGGGTAAACCGTTCCTGTCCGGGAGCGCGGCAGGAGATATATTTTCCCGGCTTTATCTCATAGCCCGCCGCCTGTAATTTTGAAAGCAATTCCTCAAAATCTGATACTTGGGGAATAAGCGCGTCCACGGCAATTTTTAGCTTGCCTTTATAGCTTGTACCCGTTTTCTCCGCTTGATACTCTGCATAGCTTTTTCCCTTGCTACCTCTGCTCGGAGTGATAACAGACAAGCCGTGTTCCCGGCACAGCTTATCGCTCATGTTCCGTATGCCGTAATAGCTGCGCTTGTTGGAATTGTACTTGTGGTGGTCTACGAAATTGACCGCGCAGAAAATCACATGATTATGGATATGTCCTTTGTCAATGTGAGTAGTCAAAACATATTCGTGCTGCCCTTTGGTTACTGCGTCTGCAAGCTGCCGTCCGATTTCATGGGCGGTCTGATAATCGACCTCTCCCGGCTCAAAGGATTGTATCAGATGGTGGGCTAAATTGTTTCCTTTATCCAACGCCTGCGACAGGGTAAAACCAAACTCAATGTCTGCCGTTTCATAGGCGCAGCCAAACGAGGACACAAGTATTTTTTCATCAGTCTTTGCGGGATTTTGGATATAGTCAAGGGCTTTGTTCAGCGTTCCTTTAATAGGCTTAATCTTTGTAACCGCCATATTTCCGCAAGCACCCCCTTTATTTCTTCTATGTCCTCTTGGTAGACGCTGCCTGTACTGTTCACACGCTTTGCAATCTGATTGACGTTGACACCGATTTTCTGTATCTCCGCTGTCATAGCTTTTATGTCGGTGTGGTCTACTTGCAGGATATACCCGTCAATGGCAATCTTCCGCAGATACGCCGCCATGTTCCGGGTGGGTATCAGCTTCATTTTTTCTTCTATTAAATCCCGTTCTGCTTCCGTTACTCTGAACTTGATTTGTACTGTTCTTTTTCGTCCGTCCATGCTTTGACGCTCCTTTCCATTCCGAGGGTTTGGGACACTTCCCAACAAGCAATTTTGCCGACGCTGCCGCAGAGCAGGGCAGGCAAAATACGGAAGTGGGTACCCGCTTCCTATGCTTGCTATTCATCTTTTCGCTTTCTTCCACGATAAAGACGGGATTTTGCCAAAGACACCCGCAGGAAAAGAAAAACGCCATAGAAACACAGCGTTTCCATAGCGTTCTTAGTGCATATTCAGTTTTAGTCATTGTCTTTTTCGACTTCCGTTATTTCCTTTGCCGTAGCCGCAACGATACGCAAACCGTTATCGCTCATGCTGTCAAGCAGAGTATCAAGCTGCCGCCGCTGCGTGGACTTCTCGGCGTTATCATTCGGAAAGAAAAACTGGTCTACCGAAATATGATAACGAGTAACAAGGTCATAGAAAACTTGCAGGCTCGGCTGTTGTCCCTTGTTCTCGATATTCGCAAGATAGCGCGGGGATATATAGAGCGCGTCGCTTACCGTTTTGCGGCTCTCTCCGTATTCTTTTCTCGCGGCTTTTATGGCTGCCCCGAACGCCTTAAAGTCATATAGTGGTACTGGTCGTTTAGCCATTTTCATTCACCCTCTTACATTTTACTGTTCCCCTTTCTTTTTGAATATGTCTACACAGTTCATAGTGTTAGCTTAAATAATGCCGATTATACAAAAGCGGTTGTAAACTTTCCAAAAACGCATTGACAAACTTCGATATGATGGGTATAATACAAGAGCAAGGAGGTGAATTGCTTGACAGAGAATGAGAAACGCGCAAGGATTTTCAAGTCCTTTTGCGATGCGAATAGATTAACGATTTTAGGGCTACTCAAAGGCGGGGAAAAATGCGCTTGCGAATTGCTTGACGAGTTGCATATAGGGCAGCCGACGCTATCACATCACATGAAAATACTTTGCGACGCAGGAATTGTCCGGGGACGTAAAGAGGGCAAATGGACGCATTATTCCTTTGACCCGCAAGGAGTACAAAAAGCAAAAGAGTTGTTGGACGAAATAACGGAGTTCTCTCCCGGTTGTTCGGATAATTGTTCCTGTAAACAATAAGCCGCTTGTAGGCAGCAAGCGGCTTATACAAAAACTAATATATCGACAAATTGCAATGTGTCGATTTTAAGGAGGTCTATGTTTATGCAAACTGTAAAGTCAATTTGGGATTTCTTCCAAACCGAACTTTTGGGTATGAGTTGGCTCAATCGTTTGATAGGTGATTTATTGAATGCTTGCGGATTAGATACCGCCGGGAAAGTCGGCGGCAGCGTTCAGTTTTTCATCTACGACACAATCAAAATCATGGTGCTGCTCGGCGTGCTGATTTTGATTATATCCTACATACAAAGCTACTTCCCGCCGGAAAGAACAAAAAAGATACTTGGTAGATTTCATGGTGTGGGTGCAAACTGTATCGCCGCGCTGCTCGGAACAGTAACGCCGTTTTGTTCCTGTTCTTCCATTCCGCTATTTATCGGATTTACAAGCGCGGGATTGCCGCTTGGGGTTACGTTCTCATTTCTGATTTCTTCCCCTATGGTAGACCTCGGCTCTCTTGTGCTTCTTATGAGCATTTTCGGTTGGAAAGTCGCTGTCCTTTATGTAGTGCTTGGATTAGTGATTGCCGTTGTGGGCGGCACGTTGATTGAGAAATTACATCTTGAAAACTACGTTGAGGGTTTTATCCGCAATGCAAATACCCTTGATGTTCCGCAGGAAGAACTACACTTCAAAGACCGTATCAAATACGCATGGGAGCAGGTTTTAGCAACAGCAAAAAAGGTTGCCCCCTATGTACTGATTGGCGTAGGTATCGGTGCATTTATCCATAATTGGATACCCGAAGATTTTATTGTCAAAGTGCTTGGTACGGGTAATCCCTTTGGCGTAATCCTTGCGACGATTGCGGGCGTTCCCATGTATGCGGATATTTTCGGCACAATTCCGATTGCAGAAGCCCTACTTGCAAAGGGCGCACAGCTTGGCGTTGTCCTGTCCTTTATGATGGCCGTTACCACGCTTTCGCTCCCGTCCGTAATCATGTTGCGAAAGGCAGTTAAGCCGAAGTTGCTCGGTATCTTCATTGCAATATGTACCGTTGGCATTATCATTGTGGGATATTTCTTTAATGCAATACAATATCTAATTGTGTGAGGGAGGTATAAGAACATGGCAAAGAATTGATATCCTGTAATTGACATTTTGACTTGTGCGGAATGTGGCACTTGTGTACGCTTTTGTCCTCATGGCGTTTATGACAAAGAAAAAGCCCCTGTACCCGTTGTTGTCAATCCTGCCGCCTGTATCGACCATTGTCGAGGGTGTGCGGGTAAATGTCCTGCCGGGGCAATCTCCTATGTGGGCGATTACGGCGAAGCAGAGGGCGCAGCGTGTGGCTGTTGTTCATGTGGGGAGTAACGCCGATGAACATAAAAAAAGCACGAATTATAAAAATACTTGTTCCGTTATTGATTGTGGCGATTATAGCTGTTCTTTGGCTGATTAAGACGGGAACGGATAAGTCAGAAAGCACCTTGCCACCGATTAACAACGCTGAACTGCCGGAACATCTGAAAGGCGCAGACTTCTCTTTGGAGGTAAACGCCCCAGTTGATTTTGAAAGCCTTGCGGAATACGGACTGCCCGCCATTATAGATTATGGCTCGGACTCCTGTATTCCTTGTAAGGAAATGGCTCCTGCATTAAAGCTGCTGAATGAAGAAATGTACGGAAAGGCTTTTGTAAAGTTTGCGGACGTTTGGGTATATAGCGACGCGGCAAGCAATGTCCCGATACAAGTAATCCCTACACAGGTATTGGTGAACGCTGACGGTACGCCTTTTGTTCCCAGCGATGAATTAGCTGCAAAAATACAATTTACCATGTATAGCGATAAAAACACGAATGAACACGTTTTTACCGTTCATCAAGGCGGTTTGACAGAGGAAGAAATGAGAGAAATCTTAAATGAAATGGGGGTGGAATAGCTTGTGATTGATACATGGCTTAATCAGATTGCCGAAGCGATTAACGGAAACCTTTGGCTTGCTCCTGTTCTTGCGCTATTAGCCGGACTGTTGACCTCATTTACTCCTTGTTCGCTATCAAGCGTCCCTTTGATTGTGGGGTATGTTGGCGGCATTGGGGAAAGAAGCACAAAGAGGGCATTTGCATATTCGGCGGTGTTCGCTGTTGGTACGGCAATTACCTTTATAAGTTTGGGTATCATAGCGACCTCGGCGGGTAGGCTCATTGGCAATTCTTCGCCTATTTGGTATCTCGTTCTCGGTGCTTTGATGGTGTTAATGGCTTTACAGACGTGGGGAGTATTTAACCTCATTCCGTCGGCTAATCTACTGTCGAAAAGCAAAAAAAGGGGATTTGTAGGCGCATTTCTCGCCGGAATATTAGGCGGTATATTTTCCTCGCCCTGTTCCACTCCTGTTTTAATTGCACTACTTGCCATTGTTGCGGGAAACGGAAATCTGCTATGGGGTATTCTGCTTATGCTGCTATACTCAATCGGTCATAGTGCGCTTGTCATGGTTGCGGGGACTTCCGTAGGCTTTGTGCAAAGGATTAGCGGAAACACACGCTACAATAAAGCCGAGACGGTCTTAAAAGTGATAATGGGTACGGCTATTTTACTCATTGGATTTTATATGTTTTGGCTTGCATTTTAACAAAAATAATATTTGGAGGTAAAGAAAATGGCATTATTTGGTTTTGGTAAGAAGAAAGACGAAGAAAAAAACATTCCCGCTTGCGCTTGTCAAAGTGATTGTGCGACTTTTGAAGCGACAGAAGAGGACGCAAACAAGGTAAAAATTGAGGATGGGGCAATGAGCGTCAAAGTTCTTGGCGTGGGTTGCGCTTCCTGCCATGAACAATACGAACAGGCAAAGGCGGCGGTTAAAAGCATGGGACTTGATGTAGAAGTGGAGTATATAACTGATTTGCAAAAGGTCGTGGGGTACGGTGCAATGAGTATGCCCGCCCTCGTCGTTAATGAAAAAGTAGTTGCAATGGGTAAGGTACTTAAAGCTGCTGATGTTGAAAAGCTGCTGCACAAATTGGGGTTCTAAAGGGGTTGCTCTCATGAGCAAAGAGAAAAGTGCAATAAACGTATTTCAAAAGTATCTAACGGTTTGGGTTATCCTCTGCATGGTTATAGGCATTTTGATTGGGGAGTATCTTCCGGGTATTCCCGCTTTTCTCAATCAATTTGAATATGCAAAGGTATCTGTTCCTATGGCAATCCTCATTTGGCTTATGATTTACCCTATGATGATGAAAGTGGATTTTCAAAGTATCAAAAACGTGGGGAAAAATCCAAAAGGGCTGTTTGTAACATGGATAACAAATTGGCTCATTAAGCCTTTTACAATGTATGGTATTGCCGCATTGTTCTTTTTCGTGATATTCAAAGCATTTATCACACCCGATTTAGCAACAGAATATCTCGCGGGGGCTGTTTTACTTGGCGCAGCTCCATGTACGGCAATGGTGTTTGTTTGGAGCAGTTTAACAAAAGGCGACCCCGCCTATACGGTAGTGCAAGTGGCGACCAATGATTTAATTATCCTAATAGCTTTTATTCCGATAGTGAAGTTCCTGCTTGGAGTATCGAATATAGCCGTACCTTGGGACACACTCATTCTATCGGTTGTGCTGTTTGTCGTTATTCCACTTGCAGGGGGGATGTTGACGCGCTCCCTTATTGTTAAACGCAAGGGAAAAGACTATTTTGAAAACGTCTTTATTCACAAGTTTGACAGTATTACGACAATCGGGTTGCTGTTGACACTTGTTATGATTTTCTCTTTTCAAGGCAATGTCATTTTGGAAAATCCCTTGCACATTGTTTTGATAGCTATACCGCTTATTCTACAAACTTTCTTGATTTTTGCAATCGCCTATGTCGCTTGCCGGGTCTTAAAGCTACCCTATAAAATCGCGGCTCCCGCAGGAATGATAGGTGCGTCAAACTTCTTTGAGTTAGCCGTAGCGGTTGCAATCGCGCTATTTGGTACGACTTCGCCCGCCGCCCTTGCAACAACGGTAGGAGTATTAACGGAAGTACCCGTTATGCTCTTGCTTGTAAGGATTGCAAACAAAACAAAGGGGAGGTTCCCGGCATGAGTTGTCCGAATGTAAAAGAGTGCGCTTGTCCTAAAAAAACTTGCCCGAATAATGGGCGATGTTGTGCTTGCGTGATTAAGCATAGAGAAACAGACAGCTTGCCTTATTGCCTGTTTCTCGATAATGACGGTGATAAAAGTGTTAAGAACTATTATCAAAAATTGAAAATGCGTTTTGAAAACGAAAGCGAAACTGCCGAACATTAAGGGCAGCAGTACGGCGGTTTTGAAATAACAAACAAGACCGCCGTTTCCTTTTTTGAAAAATTGAGTTACGGAGGGGGTATTAAAGTCGCCCTTTTTTAGGATACGGCGGTATCTATGGAGGTAGCGTCGTGTCCATTTTTATTTACACTAACCCACCGAATAATCTACGGTCAAAAAAAGCTATCACCCGCCGTCGGGGTATTCCGGCTACGAATATGAACTGTCAAATCACCTAAATACTGCATACATTTCCTTTGCGCCCGTCCGCGTCTTGCGGACGGGCGCATTTTGTGTTTTTCAAAACTTTTTTGAAAAACTTTTCTATTCCGTTTGGCAAATCTGCGGTGCGTCCGTGGAAGGCAGCCGAAAGGGGATAAATAACCCGCCCCCGGGACGAAAGGGGGTGAGAACATGGATTACCCTAATCGGTTGGAATGGCAGACAAGATGTGAGTTTAATGCGTACTGCAAACGCACGCTACGCAACGAACTGATTGACGCCTGCCGGGAAAGCAGAAGTCGGCAAAAGCACGAAGTCAACTTTTCAGACCTTGCCCCGCATGAGGAAAAGCAGCTTTATACCGTTGACAGATATTTTGTCAATGAGGACGAGGACGCTTTTTGTGCAGGCGGTTTGAAGATTACGGCGAAGCTGCTTGCCGAAGCAATGCGCTCCCTGCCGGAAGAAAAGCGGCAAGCCGTTTTACTGTACTACTTTTTCAGCATGACCGACACTGAAATCGCGGAGCTTATGAAAGTCCCCCGCAGCACAGTACAGTATAGACGGACAAGCTCTTTTGAACTGCTAAAACGATATTTGGAGGAACGCGCTGATGAATGGAACGAATTGTAATGAAAATGAGCGCGGCTTGTTACCCTACCCGGTCATTTTAGCCGCGACAAAGGGCGACCCCGACGCCATGAAAATTGTAATGCAGCACTACCAAAGCTACATAGCCCATTTGTCTATGAAGAAAATCCGCGACGAAAGCGGCAATACCTATTACGGCGTAGACGAGGACTTGCGGGAACGGCTGCAAGCAAAGCTCATGCGGGCTGTCCTATCCTTTAAGACAGATAAGTAAAAACGCGAAGTGTTCCACCCCTTTCCGCTTTGCGTATTCCTGTCTTTTGTACCTTGACAAAGAAAGCGACGCAAGATAACGGCGGCGCAGCATAGGGCAAATCAGATACGTTCCTTTTGTGCCGAGCCATGCGGCGGGTGCGCCATGACGTTATCCCGGCGGGACTTTCCCGCCCGGGATAACCGAGCGACCAACACCGACGCCGGAAAACAGGCATAGCAGCCTGTCGGCGACGAAGCGCAAAATACATAATGATACTCCCTTATCGCCATAGTCCGAGCGTTCAAAGCGTCGCAGGCAATGGGTAGGGCTGCGCGAGAACCGCGCAGGGGTGCAATTCCCGTGAGGTTGAGAAGCGAATCGATCGTCTGATTAAAGCCCCTTTACTGATGTTTTTAATTGTTTCAACCATTGAAAGGGGAAATGTTCTTATGAATGAAGAAAAAATGAACGCCCCTTGTGCGATAGGCACTAAAGGAGCAGTTACAACTGGCAGCGAACAAAGAGTACCGATACATCTTAAACTGACATTGACCATAAAAGAAGCTGCCGAATATAGCAATATTGGAATTAACAAGATTGACACCATGCTAAAGCAACCTAATTGTCCATTTGTACTATATGTGGGGACAAGAAAATTAGTCAAACGTCGTGAATTTGAAGAATATATCCGGCGTGAGCTGACAATATGAATATCTAATCGACAATTCTTGTTATTGAGATTGAAAAAACAGAGTCTTTATGCTATAATATATGCTTGCATTGGACTCTCTTTTGAGATACGAAAGGAGTCCGATATATGGGAAAAAATCTAAAAGGTAAAGAGTGCGGCAAAGGCATTTACCAAAGAAAGGACGGTTTATTCTCCGCAAGATACTACGCAAAAGACGGCAAACGCAAAGAGAAGTATTTTGAAACATTGCCGGAAGCGAAAAACTGGCTTGCTGACGCAAGATATGAGGAACGGCATAACCTTATCGTCACTTCTCCCGATATGACGGTAGACAAGTGGTTTACTTACTGGATTGAAAATATCGTTTGTGACCTTGCTCCGAATACCATAAGAAATTATAAAGAGCGTTACAAATGGAATATCCAACCCGTAATTGGAGCCATGTGCATAGCTGATGTAAAGCCCATGCACTGTAAAGCTGTTCTGAACCGAATGGAAACTACCTATGCAGGCTCGACCATTCGACAGGCTTATATCACAATGGGAACCATGCTGAAATCAGCAGTTATGAATGATATTATCGCAAAGCACCCGATGAATGGTGTCCGCTACACAAAACCCGTTCGTGCGGTAGATGATATTAAATACTTAACCGTTGAGGAACAGGAGAAGTTCTTGGAAGCAGCGGAACGCTCTCATAATTACAGGCAATACGCCTTGTTACTGGAAACAGGATTGAGAACGGCTGAATTGATTGGTCTGACTTGGGACGCTATTGATTGGAAAAAGCGGACATTGACAGTAAACAAAAGTTTAGAGTATCGACACAGCCAGGGATATTGGCGTGCGGGACCACCTAAGACGCAAAAAAGTTATCGTACCATTCCTCTCACAGATAAGGCATATTCCATTCTCAAAAGCTGCTATGATGAAAAAGACCAACGAAAACAGTCTGAAACATTGTCACAGGTTTTAGAGTATATCGACAGCAGGACAGGCGAAAATAAATGCCTTGTTATGCGAGATTTGGTTTTTGTCAACTGGAGAACAGGAGAACCCGCAAAAAACAGTTCCTATGACACACACTTATACAAATTGTGTGATGAAGCAGGTATTAAACGCTTTTGTATGCACGCCTTGCGACATACTTATGCCACACGCGCCATTGAGCGCGGCGTACAGCCTAAAGTGCTGCAACAGCTTTTAGGACACGCAAGCATTAAAACAACAATGGACAGATATGTTCATGTTACGGACGAATCACTGGTAAACGCCATACGCCAATTTCAACAGGCTACGCCGCCAATTTCAAAAAAAGGGCGTAAAAAGGGCGTACAAGAAATTTAAGGAAAGGCGAAAAGCCTTATAAATCAAGGCTTTTCGGATAGGTATAAACAATTATGAAATTAGGTATCGTCGGGCTGCCGAATGTCGGCAAATCCACACTGTTTAATGCAATTACGAACGCCGGGGCGGAGAGCGCGAACTATCCGTTCTGCACGATCGAGCCGAACGTCGGCATGGTCACCGTGCCGGACGAACGCCTTGACTTCCTTGCGTCGATATACCAGCCGAAGAAGTACACTCCGGCGGTCATAGAATTTGTGGATATAGCCGGCCTTGTCAAGGGCGCGTCCAAGGGCGAAGGACTGGGCAACAAGTTCCTGTCGAACATCCGCAACACCGACGCTATCGTTCACGTTGTCAGATGCTTTGACGATGAAAACGTTATTCACGTCGAGGGCGGAACGGATCCTGCCCGTGACGTTGATATCATTGACCTTGAGCTCATCATGGCGGACATGGAAATGGTCGAGCGCAGGATAGAAAAGGCAAACAAGAACGCTAAGGGCGACAAGAAATATCTGCACGAGGCCGAGGTGTTCAATGGACTTCTTGAGCACCTGAACGAGGGCAAGAGCGTGCGCAGCTATGAGTGTGATCCGGACGATATGGAGCTTATCGCAACGAGCGACCTTCTTACGATAAAGCCGGTCATCTATGCCGCTAACATGGATGAGGACGGCATCGCCGATTATGAAAACAACGTTTATTACAAGCAGCTCTGCGATATAGCAGCCAAAGAGGGCGCGGAGGTCCTGCCTATCTGCGCGAAGCTCGAAGCTGAGATCGCGGCCCTTGAGCCGGATGAGCGCGAAATGTTCCTTGAAGAGCTGGGCATGAGCCAGTCGGGACTTGATCGCATGATAAAGACCTCGTATTCGCTGCTTGGCCTGATATCCTTCCTCACCTGCGGCAGCGATGAGTGCAGAGCATGGACGATACGCCGCGGAACAAAGGCGCCCCAGGCCGCCGGCAAGATACACACCGATTTCGAACGCGGATTTATCCGCGCCGAGATAGTAGCATTTGACGATCTCAAAGCCTGCGGAAGCATGGCGGCAGCCAAGGAAAAAGGCCTTGTTCGCTCCGAGGGCAAGGATTATGTTATGAACGACGGCGATGTTACGCTGTTCAGATTCAACGTGTGATGGAAGATGTAATGTTTGTTCTCGAACTCATCGGTGCGGCGGCGTTTGCAGTGTCGGGAGCAATGGTCGCGATCGAAAAAAAGGCCGATATATTCGGAGTTTTGTTCCTCGCGGTGACAACGGCGCTCGGCGGCGGCGTTATCCGTGACGTGCTCATAGGAAGAATACCGCCAGTGATGTTTGTTAGCTACTGGTATCTGCTCATATCCGTCGTCGCGGCGCTTGCGGTGTTTATAGACGCTTATCTGCGCAGCGAAAAATACAAGCTGCATTTGGACAAGCTTGACGCAGTGAACAATGTCTTTGACGCGATAGGCCTTGCTGTTTTCACCGTATCCGGCATGAACGCCGCAATGCCGGTGAGCGATAATGTTATCCTCGTTTTGTTTGTAGGCATGTGCACCGGCGTCGGCGGCGGCATGCTGCGCGACGTTATGACGAACACCATGCCCAAGGTGCTCCGAAAGCGCGTGTACGCGGTCGCGTCGCTTATCGGCGGCGGACTTTACTATGTGATGCATGTGCTCGACATAAATCAGCTTTTGTCAGTCGGCTGCGGAATGCTCGTGATTTTTGCGTTGCGCCTGTTTGCGACGATCTATAAGTGGAATCTGCCGTCTGTCAAGTTAGATTAAGAAAATGTAAAATTTCGTGTGTAATATTGACGCGGCGGCATTGCTGTGATATTTTATAACTCAATAAAAGGGAGTAGCGTGCGCCAAGCGGCGTTCGGCACGTCGTCATCTCAACCGTCAGGTTCGGTGTGCCGAGTACGATACAGTATTTGCAAGACTTTTACGGCAAGAATAATTGCCGTAAAGGTCTTTTTTATACTATTTATAGAAAGGACTTGAGAACTTAAACATGGAATCGGACTCAATATTGCCTCAACTATTGCTTCAGCTTGTACTGATAGCGGTCAACGCACTGTTTGCCGCAACCGAGATAGCCGTTATTTCGCTCAACGAGACGAAAGTGCGGCGCATGGCCGAGGGCGGAGACAGGAAAGCGGCTAAAATGCTTAGAATGGTGACTGAACCTACGGGGTTCCTGTCAACTATTCAGATATGCATAACGCTTGCAGGCTTCCTTGGCTCGGCGTTTGCGGCTGATAACTTTTCCGATAAGCTCGTAAACTGGCTTATAAATGATTGCGAAGTATCCGGAGTGTCACCCTCGGCACTTGATACGATATCGGTCATCATAATAACCCTTGTTTTGTCTTACTTTACGCTGGTGCTCGGCGAGCTTGTTCCAAAACGTATCGCAATGAAACGCCCGGAGGGCATTGCACGCGCTGTAAGCGGACTGATGATAGGAATGACAACGGTGCTCCGCCCTGTAATTTGGCTGCTGACCGTTTCAACTAACGGTGTGCTGCGCCTGTGCGGCATAGACCCGAAGGATAATGCCGAGGAGGTGTCGGAGGAAGAGATAATAATGATGCTCGATGAGGGTGAGGAAGCAGGCTCTATAGAAAGCGGCGAAAAAGAGCTTATAAAAAATGTATTCTCACTCAACGATACCACTGCCGAAGATGTTATGGTGCATCGTTCGCAAGTAGCTTTCCTAAAACGCGACGATGCTCGAACAACACTGCTCAATGAAATAGCCGAAAGCGGCTATTCTCGCTTTCCCGTGTACGGCGAAAATATCGACGACATTGTAGGAATACTCTACGCAAAGACGTATCTTACCGCCCAAAGCAGGGGCGAACGGTGCGAAATGAAGGATTTCCTGATGCCACCGCGCTTTGTCCACGCGAGCACACACATAAACCGCATTCTTCTCGATATGCAGCGCGAGCATGCGCATATGGCAGTGGTTGTTGATGATTACGGCGGAGTTATCGGAATAATCACGCTTGAGGATATTCTTGAAGAATTGGTGGGAGAGATATGGGACGAGAGCGATGAAGTGATAGAGAACATAAGGGAACGCCCCGACGGCAGCTATGATATAAACGGAAGCACACGGCTTTCAGACATGTGTGAAAGCGTTGGATGCAGCATCGACAGTAATGCCGACACGGTCGGCGGCTGGGTCACGGAAACACTCGGCGGCATACCGGCAAGCGGCGAAAGCTTCGAGTGCAGCGGCATGCTGGTAACGGTCGAGGCTACTGATGAAAGACGTGTGCTCGAGGTAAATGTTAATGTTAGCATACTCAGGGAGGATTCATAAGTGAAGTATTATTGCGAAGAAAAAGATCTCGTGATGCGGCAGCTTGACAGCGGAGAAAACGGCCTGAGCCAGGCCGAGGCGGAGCGGCGCCTTGCCGAAAACGGCAAAAATAAGCTCGCCGCGGCAAAAAAGGACTCGATACTCAAGCAGCTTTTGAAGCAGCTGGCAGACCCGATGATAATCATTCTTCTGGCTGCGGCCGCTATAAGCGGAGTGCTCGCAGTGACGCAGGGAGAGAGCTTTACGGATGTTATAATCATCCTGTTTGTCGTCGTCGTTAACGCCGTTTTGGGCGTTTATCAGGAAAACAAGGCGGAAAAGGCCATTGAAGCTTTGCAGGAAATGTCGGCGGCAACGTCAAAGGTGCTGCGCGACGGGAAGATAGTCACGATCCACAGCGAGGAGCTTGTGGTCGGCGACGTTGTGCTGCTTGAAGCGGGCGACGCCGTTCCGGCCGACGGCAGAATAATTGAAAACGCAAGCCTCAAGATAGAGGAGGCGGCGCTCACGGGCGAGTCGGTGCCGGTCAGCAAGTTTATCGACATCATAAATCTCACAGACGGCGAGGGCGACGTTCCGCTCGGCGACCGCCGCAATATGGCCTACATGGGCTCTACCGTTGTTTACGGCCGCGGCGCAATGATAGTCTGCGCAACCGGCATGGACACCGAGATGGGCAAGATAGCCGACGCTCTTGCGCAGGCTTCCGACGGGCAGACGCCCTTGCAGATAAAGCTCACGCAGCTGAGCAAAATACTCACCTGGCTCGTTCTCGGCATATGCGTCGTCATATTTGCCGTGCAGCTTCTGCGCGCCGGCGGAATGAGCTTTGAGGTCGTGCTCAACTCCTTCATGATAGCGGTATCGCTTGCGGTAGCCGCCATACCCGAGGGGCTTGCAGCGGTCGTTACGGTGGTCTTGTCCATCGGCGTTACCAACATGTCAAAGCGCAACGCGATAATCCGCCGCCTGACGGCGGTCGAAACTCTCGGCTGTGCGCAGGTCATCTGCTCGGATAAAACCGGCACGCTGACGCAGAACAGGATGACCGTTGTCGATTTCTTCGGCGAAAACGAGCAGGAGCTTGCCAAGGCAATGGCGCTGTGCTGCGACGCCGAGATAGACGATGAGGGGAAAGTGACCGGCGAGCCTACGGAGGCCGCGCTGGTTGCATGGGCAAACACGCTGGGACTTAATAAAACAGCGCTTAAATCATCGTTCCCACGCTGCGGCGAAGCGCCGTTTGACTCCGGCAGAAAGATGATGAGCACTCTGCACCTTACCCCGAACGGTGTGGTTCAGTACACAAAGGGCGCGCCCGACGTTATCGTCGGAAAATGCACGCACTATCTCAAAAACGGCGAAGCCGTTCCCATGACCGAGGACTACCGCCGTGAGATACTCGATAATAATAAGGCAATGGCCGATAAGGCCCTGCGAGTTTTGGCCTGCGCTCTGCGCATTTGGAGCGCGCAGCCTGACGACTGCGAGCCGACAACGCTCGAGCAGCAGCTCTGCTTTGTGGGCCTTACGGGCATGATCGACCCTGTGCGTCCGGAGGTTAAGGACGCTATCGACGAGTGCAAGGCCGCCGGCATCCGCGCAATTATGATAACCGGCGACCATATTGACACGGCCGTAGCCATAGCCAAGGAGCTTGGCATCCTGCGCGAGGGCGACAGAGCCGTAACGGGCACGCAGCTTTCACAGATGAGCGATGAGGAGTTTGAGCGCGAATTTCAGAATATAAGCGTCTATGCGCGCGTTCAGCCCGAGCACAAAACGCGCATAGTTTCCGCATGGCGCAAGGCAGGCTATGTCACTGCAATGACCGGCGACGGCGTAAATGACGCACCGTCCATAAAAAGCGCAGATATCGGCGTCGGTATGGGCATTACCGGCACCGATGTCACCAAAAACGTTGCCGATATGGTGCTTGCCGACGATAACTTTGCCACCATCGTCGGTGCCGTCGAGGAAGGCCGCAGGATATACGATAACATCCGCAAGGCGATCCAATTCCTGCTCGGCTCGAACATGAGCGAGGTCATAAGCATTTTTGTCGCTACCATACTGGGCTTTACGATATTAAAGCCGGTGCATCTTCTGTGGATAAACCTCGTCACCGACTGCTTCCCGGCGCTGGCACTCGGCATGGAAAAGGCCGAGGGAAATATCATGCGTCGCCGACCGCGCCCGGCGAAGGACGGAATATTCGCAGGCGGAATGGGCTTTGATATCGCGTATCAGGGAGTGCTCATCTCGGCGCTCGTTCTGGCGGCGTATTTCGTCGGACATTATATCGAAACCGGAGTCTGGACGATAACCGACAGCGCCGACGGCACAACGATGGCATTTCTTACGATGTCAATGGCCGAGGTATGCCACAGCTTCAACATGCGCTCGCTGCGCGGCTGCATCTTCACCATGGGCACGAAAAACAAGGCTCTCGTATGGGCTGCCGTCGGCAGCATTGCCGCGACCACGCTTGTGTGCGAGGTACCGTTTTTGGCCGAGGCATTCGGCTTCACGCCGGTATCGTTTGCCGAATACGTCATTGCAATGGGCATAGGCATGCTCGGCATGGTCATTGTTGAGATCGTTAAGATCTTCCAGCGCCGCGCAATGCGGAAAAGAGGCGAAATTCTTTGAGCTTGCAGGTTGACAGCGCTCAAAGACGGTGATAAAATCAAATAATCAGCGATGACGGAGAACGATGACGCGCTGTCTGTCCAGAGAGAAAGGCCGCCGGCTGCAAGCCTTTTCGGACAAAACGTCGGAGACCGCTCCCGAGCCGAAGCAAGGAAATGTGCTTCCGCGCCGCGCCCGTTAAGCGCATGATGAGTTCTATCAAGGTGGGACCGCGTAAAAAATATTACGCCCTTGACGCATTGCGTCAGGGGCGTTTTGATTTTGATAAAGGAGTATAAATCATGGAAGAAAATAAGTACACTTTTGAAAATCCCGAATTCAAAAACACCTATCGCCATACAACAAGCCATATCCTCGCCCAGGCGGTAAAGCGTCTGTATCCCGAGGTCAAGCTGGCCATCGGCCCTGCTATCGAAAACGGCTTTTACTATGACTTTGACGCTCCCTTTGCCATAACTCCCGAGATCCTCGAAAAGATCGAGGCCGAGATGCGCAAGATCTGCAAGGAAAAGATAAAGCTTGAAAGATTCGAGCTTCCGCGCAAGGAAGCAATAAAATTCATGGAAGAGCGTGAAGAGCCGTACAAGGTCGAGCTTATAAACGACCTGCCCGAGGACGCGGTCATATCGTTCTACAAGCAGGGCGACTTTACCGACCTGTGCGCAGGCCCACACCTCGATTCGACCGGCAGAGTCAAGGGCAACGCAATAAAGCTCACCTCCTGCACCGGCGCTTACTGGCGCGGCGACTCCAACCGCAAAATGCTCCAGCGCGTTTACGGCACCTGCTTCATGAAAAAGGACGAGCTTGACGCATATCTTGCCCGCATTGAGGAAGCCAAAAAGCGCGACCACCGCAAGCTCGGCAAGGAGCTTGGCCTGTTCATGCTCACCGAGGAAGGCCCCGGTTTCCCATTCTTCCTGCCCAAGGGCATGGTTCTTAAAAACACGCTTATCGACTACTGGCGCGAGGTCCACAAGAAGTACGGCTATGTTGAGGTATCGACCCCGATGATCCTCAACCGTCAGCTTTGGGAGACCTCCGGCCACTGGTTCCACTATAAAGAGAATATGTACACCACCGTCATCGACGGCGAGGACTATGCGATAAAGCCCATGAACTGCCCCGGCGGCATGCTCGTTTACAAATCCGAGCCGCACTCCTACCGTGATCTGCCCCTGCGCGTGGGCGAGCTTGGCCTTGTCCACCGCCATGAGCTGTCCGGCGCTCTACACGGCCTGTTCCGCGTAAGATGCTTCACCCAGGACGATGCGCACATCTTCATGACCTGGGATCAGATGAAGGACGAGATAAAGAACGTCGTCAAGCTCTTTGACGAGGTGTATTCGCTCTTCGGCCTGCCCTACGAGATCGAGCTGAGCACCATGCCTGACGATCACATGGGCGACGAGAAGGACTGGGAGTTTGCGCAGAACACCCTCAAGGAAGCCATCACCGAAATGGGCAAGACCTATGTCGTCAACGAGGGCGACGGTGCGTTCTACGGCCCGAAGCTTGACTTCCATCTTGAGGACAGCCTAGGAAGAACCTGGCAGTGCGGCACCATTCAACTGGATATGCAGCTGCCCGAGAGATTCGAGCTTGAGTATGTCGGAGCCGACGGCGAGAAGCATCGTCCCGTCATGATCCACCGAGTTGTGTTCGGCTCGATCGAGCGTTTCATCGGCGTTATCACCGAGCATTTTGCCGGCGCGTTCCCGACATGGCTGGCTCCCGTTCAGGTAAAGGTCATGCCGATAACCGATCGCGTTGACGATTATGCAAAGCAGATCGCAAAGCGCCTTGACGAGCGCGGCTTCCGCGTTGAGACCGACCTGCGCAACGAAAAGATCGGCTACAAGATCCGCGAGGCTCAGACTCAGAAGATCCCCTACATGATAATCGTCGGCGATAAGGAAGCCGAAAACGGCACTGTCTCCGTGCGCACACGCGCCGGCGGCGACGAGGGCAGCATGCAGGTAGAAAACTTCATCGCAAAGCTCGGCGAAGAAGTTGCCACCAGAGCAAAATAATTATTTCAGCCTGCCGATACCCGGCAGGCTGTTCGAAAATAAGGAGAGGCTATGAAATTACTTTTCAAGCAACGCTTTTTCTCGTGGTTTGACAGCTATGATATTTACGATGAGGGCGGAAGAGGCGTGTTCACGGTGGAGGGCAAGCTCGGCTGGGGGCATGTGCTGCATGTTTTGGACGCAGGCGGCCGCCATGTAGGCACGGTGCGCGAAAAGGTGCTGACCCTGTTCGAGCCGAAGTTCGAGATATTCACCGGTGCAGATGAATACATCGGCTGTATAACAAAGCGATTTACATTCTTTAAGCCAAAGTTCGATATTGACTTCAACGGTTGGCAGGTCAAGGGCGATTTCTGGGGCTGGGACTATTCGGTCGTGTCGCCCACAGGCGAAACGGTCGCCGTTATAACAAAGGAGCTTTTCAACTGGACCGACACCTATTCCATCGACGTTGCGCGCCCGGAGAATGCCCTGTGCGCGCTCATGCTCGTGCTTGCTATCGACGCCGAAAAATGCAGCAGCAATAACGGATAAGGCCGCGCCGCTCAAAGCCGAAGAAGAACGGCTGCAATATGCCATTAAGCAGCTATCCCGCTCCAATGAGGAAGTACAGGCGGATATTGCGGCAGTAGACGAAGCGCTAGAATACCTGCAAGAGCAGCGGGAGCTTTGGCCTACAGCCTCGTGGGCGAGGCGGCGCACGAGTGGATCGGAATTGCGATGCTCGCGCTGTTTATTCTCATAGGCTTCCTGGCGGCAAAAACACTCTCCAAAGCAAAATGATATATAAAAACGGTGCAGCTCCCAACGGGAGCTGCACCGTTTTTTCGTTTAGATCAAATTCGGAACACGCGGCCGTCGCGCGTGGGGTGGGCTGCCGGCTTATCGCCGCAGACATAGCCGAGAAGGCAGTGACCGATGCCGATGTACTCATCGCCGATACCTGCCTTGCGCAGTATCTCGCGCGCCTCGGGCATCTCGAACACTTCCTTCGCTCTGTTGACCCAGCACGAGCCAAGCCCGACTGCATTTGCCGCGTTCATGAGATTGCCGAGAACGAGCGCACCGTCCTCGATATATGTGGGAACATTGCGGTCGGCCAGAACGACGATGACGGTCGGAGCGCCGTAAAACGGGTCGATGTCCTTGCCCATGACCTTGGCGTTGAGCTTTGAAAGCAGCGCGATGGTGTCCTTATCCTGCACGACGAGCATAGCCGTCGGCTGCCTGTTCATTGCCGACGGGGCTAACAGACCGGCTTTCAGAACGCTCTGAAGCTCATCCTCCGATATCTGATCGGGCTTGTAAGCTCTTATGCTTCTGCGCTCGAGAAGGTTGCCGAGTGCCTCACTCATTGCCGCCGTCCTCCTCAATGTCGTAAAACTCGGCGTACTCGCCGCCGTTTTTTCCGGCCTCGACTGCGGCCTTTGCCGCCTCAAGCTCTTCGCGCATAGTCTCTATGCGATCGTCCATCGCCTTGAGCTCGTCAAACAGCGGAGCATAGCTCTCGCCGGGGTTATCGCGGTTTTCGTCGTAGCAGAGTCTGCCGATCTCGATGAACACCTTGTTCTGCTCCTCAAGCTCGCCGTTTATCTGGAGGGTGAGCTTTGCAATGTTGGCATAGCAGCGCGCGGCCGTGCTGCCCTTGTCATAAGCGTCCTTGAGGCCGCCGCTTTCAACATAATCCTTTGCCTTTTTGGTCACACTGTTGATCGTGCCCTTGAGTATGCTTTTGTAATCTGCCATGATGTTAGCTCCTTTCCTGCCCGTCGGCCTTTTTCGTCCGCTCGCTGCGGTTTACAAAAAGCTCGTCGGGCGAATGCGTTTTTCTTGCGTTTACTATAAGAATGACGGCCGCGATCAGCGCGCTTACTATTGCAAGCAGCTGTGATACGCGGATATCCGTTGTGCCGATATACAGGCTGTCGGTCCGCAGACCTTCGACCCACGCTCTGCCGAGGCCGTACCACAAAACGTACAGCCATGTAAACTGCCCGTCGTATTTCCTCGCACCGCGGCGCAGAAGTATGTAGAGTATGATAAGCCCCGTGAAGTTCCACAGGCTTTCGTAAAGAAACGTCGGGTGGACGAACACCGTAACGCCGTCGGGTGTGGTAAGTCCCATGCGGCAGAAGATATCCGTTTCAACGCCGAAGGCCTCGCGGTTTATAAAGTTGCCCCAGCGGCCTATGGCCTGCCCGATGAGCAGACCGAACGCCGCAAGATCGCCGAGCGCGAGAACGGGTATCTTCTTTTTTTTGCACACGAGAACACCGGTTATAACGCCTGCGATTATGCCGCCGTAGATAGCGAGGCCACCGTCGCGCAAGGACAGGATCTCCGATGGGTTGGCGAGAAAATAATCAAGCTTGAACAGAACGTAATACAGCCTTGCGCCGATTATGCAGGTCGGGATCAGCCATATTATGAAGTCGAAAAGATCGTCCGAGGTAAGGCCGAACTTCACTGCCTGCTTTGCGCAGAACAGTGCGGCGAGGATAAAGCCGAGGGCGATTATCGCACCGTAAAAATAAATTTCAAAGCCGAAAACCGTAAAGCTGTACGGTGGGTCGATGCTCCAGTCGCCGAGCATCGGGAAGCTTATCGCTGCATCACGCAGCATGGTTGCTGTAAGAAAAGTCATAGGATATCACGCCTTTACAGGGGAAATGACGCTCATTGCGAGCCTGTCGGGAGTCATGAATGCCTTGAGGAAATCCTCGCATTCGCCTTTTGTAACGCTCTTGAGCACTTCAAACGCATCGAGCGCGCAGTAATCGCCGAACACACCGTCGGCAAGGGAGAGACACAGACTGTCGAAGTCCTCAAGTCCGCGCAGGCGCGAGCCGAAGGAGGCGCGCTTTGCCGCTTCGAACAGCTCCGTGTCAAGCCCGTTTGCGAACACCTCGGCAAGCTCGGCGTTTATCTCGCTCAGAACGCGCTGCGGATCGGGGCTTTCGCCGCCGAGCATGATCGTTGCCGTTCCGGCGGTGTAGTCGATCTCGTAATCATAGTCGCGGTTGAGCACACCCTCGGAGTACAGCCGGTTGTAAAACTTAGCGGAGGTGCCGAACACCGTGCGCAGAGCAAGCTGGGCGACTATCTTTTGCCGCAAAAGTGCCTCGCCGTCCGGTGCGGGCGTGACCTTTGCGCCGATAAGATACTGGGGCGCGGAGACCTCCATCTGCTCCTCGTTGTAGCTTTTTATGGGCTTTTCGGACTCGGCCTGACCCATGTCGGCCTTTGGGATCTCGGCCTTTTCGCGCGGCAGAAGCTCGTCTGCGATGGCGAATATCTCCTCGGGATCGCAGTCGCCTGCAACGCACAGCGTCATGTTTGACGGCGCGTAAAACGCCTTGTGGCAGTTATAGAGCGTTTCGGCGGTTATCTCCGCAATGCTCTCGATGCTGCCGGCGACCTGATCGCGGATGGGGTTAAACTCATACAGCATGCGCATGAGGCGGTTATACACGACATAGCCGGGATTATCCTCGACCATGCATATCTCCTGCCCGATTATGCCCTGCTCCTTATCGACCGTCTCCTGCGTGAAGTAGGGGGTCGAAACAAATTTGAGCAGCATGCGCAGGTTTTCCTCAAAGCCCGAGGTGCAGTCGAAAAAGTACGCGGTCATGCCGCTTGAGGTGAAGGCGTTCGGCTGCGCGCCGTTTGCGGAAAGCACGCTCAGCGCATTGTCGCCGTCGGGCATGTCAAACATCTTGTGCTCAAGAAAGTGCGCAACTCCGGCAGGCGTGTCGTGCATCTTTCCGCCGAGGGAGAAGCGCCTGTGCGCGCCGCCGTAATTCGTGGCAAAAACGGCATACGACAGCCGGAAGCCGGGCTTTGCTACAACGTTTACGTTAAGACCGTTGCGCAGCTGGCCGAAGTACAGATCCTCGCCGATCTTTTCATATCTTTTATGCTTCATCGCTGTCCTCCTCACCGTTTCCGCGCAGGTAATACACCGCGTCGCCGACAACGCTGTTTGCTATATCGACAACGGTCTGAAGCTCCACGCATTCGACCGCCTCGGCAAGCTCCTCGGGGTCAAAGTCAAGTCCGTCGATAGTATTGGCGAGGTAAAATCCCTCAAGATTATACTGCGAGTCGAGCGTTGCGCGAAGATCGGATGCAACGCTTTTCTTGGCGGCAAGCAGCTCATCGTCCGTGACCTCGCCGCGCTTTATAGCCTCAAGCTGGGCGCAGATCTCGTCCTTTGCAGCGCCGAATTTGTCAAAATCAACGCCGGATGAGACGATCATAAGCCCCTTGTGCAGATCGACAAGCGAGCTTGCGTAATAGCACAGCGAGAGCTTTTCGCGAACGTTCATGAAAAGCTTGGACGTTACGCAGCCGCCGAAAACGGCGTTGAAAACGTAAAGCGCCGCAATATCCGGATCCTCCATGCAGTCGCCGAGGCGATAGCCCATGACGAGCTTGCCCTGAGTGACGCTCAGCTCATCGGTGAATTCGCGCACGGACTCCTCAACGGCGTTCATGCGTATATCCGTGCCGATATCATAGTCGATCTCTCCTCTGGGCATGCCGCTGAATGCATCCGAGAGCTTCTCGGCAACGGCGTCCGCGCCGAGGCTGCCGCAGTAGAAGATCTCGATCGGGCAGGTCATGATAAGGCTGCGGTAATGCTTGGTGAGCTTCTGATAATATATATTTTCAGCAGTGTCCTCGGTGCCGAGGCGCGATACGGCGAAGGGCTCGTAGCAGCACATCTGTTCAATAAGCCTTTGCAGCGCCCACGAACGCTTGTCGTTTAGCCTGCTTTTTATGCTGTCGAGCAGCTTATCCTTCTCGCTGTCGACATATTCGGGCAGAAGCAGGCCGCCCTTGGTGCAGGGAGCGAGCAGTATCTCGCCGCAAAGATTTGCAATGCTTTCAAAAACGCCGCTGCCGTCGGGCAGATATTTGTCGTCGGCAAAGCTCGCCAGAAATCCAATGCACTGTATCTCGCCGATCTTGCGCACAACAGGCTCGATATAGCTGCCGTAAAGCCCGTCAAGTTCGGTCGCGAGCGCCTGCATATCGGTGTGATTTCTGCTGCCGCGGCGCAGAACATAGGGGATGAGCGCGTTCATTGCCGCCGTTTCGCGGTCAAGCTGAGTCAGCAGGCTGATGCTCAGACAGCCGGTCTTGAATTTGTCGTTTTCGAGCGCGGTTAGCCATACGCCGGGGAGTATCTCTTTTCTGACGGTCTCCATGGCATGACCTCCTTTGATTTATAATAAATCAGTATAGCACACTTTTCAGATATATGGTATACCTTTTCCGTCATAAATTTCGCCGTCGAGCCATACTCCGCCGAGGCCGATCAATATATCGTGCGTCCTGCCGGAGCGGGTCTTGAGCGTCACGCGGCAGTCGGAAAAGCCGTCGGGCAGACAGGGGCGGATATATATCATGCCGTGCCACGGTTTAAGGCCAAGAAGCTCCTCGGTAAACACCCTGAAATACCAGCCGGATGAGCCGGTGTACCACGTCCAGCCGGCCTCGCCGACGTGGCCGGGGCAGGTGTAGACATCAGCAGGAATGACAAACGGCTCTGCTTCATAAACGCGCCCGTCGTGCGCTTCCGGCAGCAGACAGCGCAGTATGGCCCAGCCGTCATTCGGCCGGGAGCGCTTAAAGCAGGCCTGAGCAAGCCACAGCGCAGCGTGCGTATACTGCCCGCCGTTTTCCCGGAAGCCGGGGCCGTAGCTGCGAATATAGCCGGGGTCGCGCCCCGAGCCGAAAAACGGAGGGTCAAATAGCTTCACAAGGCCGTTTTCCCTGTCAAACAGCAGCCTGAGCGCACTGCTCAGCGCGGTGTCGGCCTTCGTGTTTGACGCTTCCGGGCAGAAGCAGGCCCAGCTTTGCGCGATTGAATCTATGCGGCAGCACTCGCTCTGTCGGCCGCCAAGCTCCTCGCCGTCGGGCCAGTAGCCGCGCAGATACCATTGCCCGTTCCATGCGCGGTCGGCGGCCTTGCCCAATGCGGCGGCAAGAGCACGGTATTCGTCCGCGCCCTGCCTGCCAAGCTCGATCAGAATATCCGCAAATCGTTTTACGCAGCAGGAGAAAAACCAAGTCAGCCACACGCTCTCACCGAAAACGGCGCTCATGCCGTCGTTCCAGTCGCTGCTGCCGAAGTACAAAAGCCCGTGGCTGCCCGTGCCGCGGCCTGCGCAGCAGTCAACGGCGCGCTTTGCGTGCATAAGAACGCTCTCGGCGCAGTCCGAGCGCATGGGCGTTTCATAACGGTCGCCTTCACAGGAGTCCAAAGGCTTTGAGCTTATATAATGCTCGGAGATTTGGCATATTGAAGCGTCGCCCGTTTTTTCGACATATTCGCACAGCGCCCAAACCAGCCAGAGCAGATCATCCGAGCATCTTGTGCGCACACCCTTGTCCGCGCCGCCGACGCTGTGCCACCAGTGCATCACGTCGCCCTCGAGGTACTGGTGCCGGCAGCAGGCGAGTATCTGCTGCTTTGCGATGTTCGGGTCGAGCAGGATGAGGTTCACGGCGTCCTGAAGCTGATCGCGGAAGCCGAACGCGCCGCCGCTTTGATAAACCGAGCATCGCCCGAGAATGCGGCACGCCAGCGTCTGATACACTGCCCAGCCGCTCATATATTTGTCCGCCTCGCCGCAGCCGGAAACGGTCAGACGGCGGCACATACTCCGCCAATGTGCCTTTGTTTTTTCGAGCGCTTCAAATGCGGCATCGGGCTTGCACAGATCAAGGAGGTTTTCTGCGCTCTCACATCCGCAGACGAGCACGGTCACGGGCTGCACCTCGTAGCTTGCGGCAAAAACGGGATAGCTCAGCCCGTTCGTACGCGAGTCAAATTCGTTGTGCAGCCAGGATAAACCGTCGCAAGTCCAAGCGAGCGCGTCACTTGAGCAAACGGCGCTGAAATTAAGGTCCCGTATAGCCGAGCGCGTGCTCGATGCGGTAAACACGGAGCTTACATAACTGCATGAGACTGCGCCGCGGTCGTTGTCACTGTCCGACATGAGAAGCTCGCATTTCCAGCCGAGCTTTCCGCTGTGCTCGCCGAAGAATTCAATTATCATTACTCTTGCATCCATATCCGGCGGAACAAAAGCCGTGCAGCGTGTTGCAAAGCTGCCGAAGCTTTTTTCCCAAACGGCAAAGCCGAAGCCGAAGGTGACGCGGCAGGGAGCGCCGTCATCGTCGGCAAAAAGGCTGTATCGCCCGGCTGCGTCGCAGTATTCAAGCACCTCCGCGCCGTCGATCGCCAGAGGGTCGTTCACCCACGGCGTAAGCCGCAGCTCGCGCGCGTTTTTGAGCCACATGTTTCCCGTGCCGCTGTCGGCGGCGATATAGCCGAAGCTTCCGTTTGTAAGGATGCTGCTCCAGACTCTCGGCGGCAGCGAGCGGTTTACATAAAACGAAAAGCTCCCGTCATCGGCGTACTCGTGCCGCACGGCGGAAACGCCGCTTCTTTTTCGCTGCGCAAAACACCTCGGAGCATTTTCAAATCTGCGGCCGGGTGCATCCTCTCCGACGATGAACGAGGCGGCGCTTTCTATAAGCTCGGCATCCTCGGTCGGCAGCAGGCGCACCCCGGCGTGAGTGCCGATGAGCGCTTCAAGCCCGTGGGAGGCAAGCGTGTCGCGCACCTTGGAGTACACCGGCCTGCGATACTCGCCGCCCTCGTCTGTCAGGAACACAAGATCTGCGTAAACGCCGCAGCTTCTGAGCAGACAGAACTGCTTTGTTACAGATACAACGTCGCCGTCATCCTTGCAGCAGATTATAGGAAGATCGCCCGAAAGGCCGCAGCGCCAGAGGCTGCTCTTGGGCGGAAGCTGCGACTTTGGGCTGATAAACCACAGGCTTTGCAGCATGCCCATAGCATCGTCAACTTCACGCGATGACATGTGCGTGACGCTTGCGCAGGCCGAAACCATCGCGCCGTACTCGGCGGGCCCCATCGCAAGCATATGCTGCGCGCCGCTGTATGCGCCCTCGGGAGTGTATGCAAGACACAGGGAAAAGCGCACGTCCGCTTTTTCTCCGGCCTTGAGCGACAGCGGAACGGATGCCGTTACCGCCGGATAAGACAAAAATCCGTCCTCGCCTGAGCCGCCTGCCTTTGTCGTCATTGGCTTATCGCAGGCAAGGCACAGCCAACACTCGGCCTGGCTTCCGCGCGGCAGACGGTGCAGCGTGATGCAGTTTTGGTCGCGCCGCGCTTCGACGCCGAGCCGCCAGTAGGCAGGATGGTTAACATAATCTGAAGCGTCGGCGAGCACGGCCTCGAACGAAAATTCAAGGCTTGCACTGTCGATATCCGATTTTGCAAAAACCGACACCGTGCGCGCCTCGCCGTTTTCAGCGCCCGATACCGCAACGGAGGTGCGCGCCGTGAACTCGTCGCAAACGCAGGAAAACTCGGCAGATATCTCGGAAAACTCCCACATATACGCGCCGTTTTCATCGGGCGAGGGGAGGAGCGAGCGCACTCTGCCGCCGAGTGTGAGCGTTATTTCCGCGCCGTGCCCTTCGCCGGTCTGTTTAAACGGCGTGCGATAGATCAGCGTATCGGAGCAGCTTGCCGAGCTTATGCCGCTTTCGGTTAACATAATGTTATACGCGCCGTTTGACAGCAGCGAACACTGCGGCGAAGCGTAGTCAATTGCGCCACCGCGCTTTTCCCAGCGGCTGTTGGGCAATATCTGCTTGTCGGACTCCGCCTCGCTCAGACGCAGAATCGGCGCGCCGAGCGGTATGCGTTCTTCGAGAAGCTGTCCGTAAGCAGCCATATCCGGCGAGTGCATGAAAGCGTGCCGGACGCAGCTATCTCCGAGATAATTTGCGATGGCGAGCATGCTCATGCCCAGATGGTGCGCCATGAAGCAGCGCACCTTTTCGCCCTCGGGTGTTCGGCAGCGTGACGGAGTGAAGTCGAGCGCCTCGAAAAATCCGTAGCGTGCTCTCATGCCGCACCTTTCGAGCCGACGCAGATTCGCAACGGCGGCGCCGGGGTCAACGGCGAGGGCGAGAAAGCTGGCGTACGGTGCAATGACAAGCTCTGTATCCTGGCCGCGCTTGAGCGCAAGCCGGGCGCAGCCGTGAGCCTTGTAGCGGTAATTCAGCCCCGGGTCGAGCGAGTAAAACGCGCTTTCGGATATGCCCCACGCACCGCCGCGGCTGCGGCGCTTTTTTTGAACGTAAACGCAGAATTTCGCGGTTTCATACAGCAGACTGTCCTGCGTCAGCGGCAGAAAAAGCTCAGGCATGAGATACTCAAACATCGTGCCCGTCCAGCTTGCCATGCCGCGGTAGCCGCCCGACGAGCGCATCGCGCGCGACAGTCTGCGCCAGTGCCTGCGCGGCACGTCGCCTTTGGCTATGGCGGTGTAGCTCGTAAGGCGCGCCTCGCTTGCCATCAGGTCGTAAAGCCCCGGCGAGGCAGTGCCTTTTTCAAGATCAATGCCGATGTGCATAAGGCCGCGCCGGACGCTGTAAAATATCGAAAAATCCATGTCGGATATAAGCTTCTCCGTCCTGCCGGCAAGCGCTGAAAGACCTGCTGCATCCAGCCAGCTCCTGAGCGCGATAAGGCATGCGCACAGATTTCCGCAATCGACCGTGGACAGGTATTTCGGCTCGAGCGCGCGCAGAGAACGCGTGTCGTACCAGTTGCAGAAATGTCCGCCGGAGCGAGGGAGCTTTTCCATAGTGCCGAGCATGTTTCCGATAAACTCCTCGGTGCGTGCAAGATCTATTATCCCAAGCTCCTGCGCGCACATTGCCGAGCAAAGTGCAAGCCCAATGTTGGTCGGGGATGTGCGGTGGGCGATGCCGACGGGCGGCTGCTCCTGGAAATTATCCGGCGGCAGGAAATTGTCCTGCGCGGTGCAGAATGTGTCAAAATAGCTCCATATCTCATTCGCACAGCCGATAAGGTATCGGCGTTCCTCCGCTGACGGCTGTTTTTCCGCCTTCGCAGGCAGACTCAGAGCCAGGGCCGCAAGCGGAGCAAGGATCCACAGCAGCCCGACGGCTTTCGCGAAAATTCCGACCGAAAATATTACAAGGCACAGACCCGATATCGGGGCAAGCCACATGTTTTTATAAAACCCGGCCGCACCGTTTCGCTTGCCTGCGCTCTGCGCCGCCGTTTCCCACTCAAGCAGATTTCTGCCGCTTACGAGCATCCGCCAAAGCGCGCGCACGGCGGCGGAAAGCGATATCCATGCCTCATACGGCAAAAACCAGAGCCTGAACGCCGTGCGCACGATGCTCTCGCCAATTCCGCCGAGGGTGCGGCTGTGATACTTTGCCGTCAGCGCCTCGGGCTTGCCGGACGCAAGCTCGGTGAGCGAAATTATAAGTCCGGCAGCGAGCGCGATGAGCGCCGCCCATGCGGCGAGGACAAGGCCGTGCGCCCGGAGCAGCAGTCCGGCGAATATTGCGGCGAATGTAGCCGGAGCTACTAAGCTGCGGCGCAGAGAGTCGAACAGCTTCCAGCGCTCAATATCCGGAAGGGCTGCGCTCTTGCGGAATATCCAGCCGGCGTTCTGCCAGTCGCCGCGTATCCAGCGGTGGCTGCGCCGAAAATAGGCGATCGGCGAGCCGGGGAAGGAGTCGGAAAACTCAACGCTGCTCATATATCCGCCGCGCAGATACGCCCCCTCGAGCGCATCGTGCGAAAGCACCCTGCCCTCGGGGATGTGCATCTTAGAGCACAGCAGCAGCGCTTCGGCGTCGATCATGCCCTTGCCGGAAAAACCGCCGCGGTCGAAGATATCCATGCCCACCTCGCCGCAGAGCATGCCGTATGGCTCAAGTCCGCCGCCTCCGGAGAAAATGCGTGCAAAATCGGTCGAAACGGTCGAGGGCAGCGTTGCGCACATGCGCGGATGTATGATGCCGTGCCCGGCGGTGACAAGTCCGCGCTCGCGGTCGAGCACCGGCAAGTTCATCGGATGCAGCATTGCGCCGATAAGCTCGCGCACCGAGCCGGGCGAGGGCACGGTGTCGCCGTCGAGGGTGAGGATATAGCGCGCAGAGCGCAAAAAATAAGCGTCGCCGCAGCGCGTGTTCAGCTCGCTCTTATCGCCGCACATGAGCTTTGCAAGCTCCAGCAGCGCGCCGCGCTTGCGCTCAAAGCCGGAGTATTTTCCGCGCCCCTCGTCGAGCGTTCGCTCGCGCGTAAAAAGATAAAATCCGCCGCCGTATTTTTGGTTCAGCGCGTCGATAGCGCGCTTGGCCGCCGCAATGATCGCCTTGTCCTCGGGCACGGTCTCCGTTTTTGCCTCTCTCAGGTCGGCAAGTATGCCCATGAGCAGATTTTTGCCGCAGTCGCGGTTTGCAAGATAAAACTCCTCCAAAAGTGCGGCAAAGTGTTTGCCGCTGTCCTCATCCGTGAGCAGCGCAGATATAACGCACACCGTCCGCCCCTCATCGGGAATGCCGCCGTCAAGCTCAAGCCTCGGCAGGCGGCGCGGCGGAACGCACAGCAAAAGAATGTAATCGAGCATGACCTTCGTAAGCTCCGACAGCGGCAGGAGCAGCAGCGCCGCGGCAACGGCGCTGCGCGATAAAAAGCCGCACAGCAGCGTCAGAAACAGCGTTATCAAAATGTTTGCGGATATATATGCCGACGCGAGCTTTTTTTCGTTCGGCGCACTGAACAAATGTATGCCGACGTGCCGTTCGAGTCCATTTGCGGCGCGGCTTTTCTCGATGAGCTTTTTCGCAAAAACGTGTTCCTCGAGTCCCTCGCGTCTGGCAAGCTTGGATAACCTTGCGCGGTATTCGGCGCGGCTTTGCTCATCCATGCGCGGATAAATTCCGGCAGGGTCTGCCGACAGCGTCTTTTCAACAGTGTCCGCGCGCTCAAGCAGACTGTGCATGTCAAGCTCGGATATCAGCCGCACAGAGCCGAAAAGTGCGGCAAACTCCTCGTCAAGGTTCTCCGGCTCCGCGGTGCTTTCAAGCCTGCGGCAGACATCGGCCAGCGCGGCTGTGAGCTGCACGAGCAAAACTGCCGGAAGAAGATAAAGCTCGTTCTGCGGCAGCGGCGAAACGCTTTGGAAACCATTGAGATATTCAAGTATGCCGGCCTCGGTCAGACTTCCGGAGCACACGTTTATCATATCCCGGCACAGTGCGGATAATATTATGCCGTCGTTTCCGGCGCGCAGCCGGCGAATGTCTCTGAGTGCGCTGCCGGCGCGTTTTGCCTCGCGCAATGCAAGATATCGGTTATCCAGAAGCCAGCGGCAGCTCGACGGCATAGCTGCCGCGCTGCCGAAGCGCGCCTCGACGAGCCGATAGACTGAGTTGATTTCCGCGCAGCTTTTTTTTAACAGTGCGCGCAGCTCGCCCACAGAGGCTGCTGCCGTGCATTCGTTGAGCCTTGCGCAGCTTGCCGCGTGGCTGAAAACGGTGTTCTTGTTCTGACTGTCCATGTCCATTCTCCCGTCAGTTTGTTATAAATGTCAGTTTTGCCGCAAAATTTGAAATATATTCGACTCTCGTCAGCTCAAGTTAAGTGACAAGAATAAACCCTTGACAGCGAACGGAGTTGATGCTATACTCTGTAAAGCAAAAAACGTTTACAGGGGGGATCGCCGTGGAGAACAGTGCAGTGATGCGTTCAATGCTGTTTGATTTTTACGGCGAGCTGCTCACGGATAAGCAGCGTGAGTATTTCGACCTCCGCTATAACGAGGATCTTTCGCTTGGCGAGATCGCCGAGCAGTGCGGCATATCGCGCCAGGGCGTGTGGGACATAATCCGCCGAGCCGAGGCCGCGATGACCGAGATCGAAGAAAAAACCGGGCTTATAAAGCGCTTTCTCGAGCGCAACGCCCAGATAGACGAAATAATCCGGGAGCTTAGGAATAAGGGCACGGAGCCGGGTATCCTCAAGCAGCTGGAAGAACTTAAGATTTAGGAGGCAGAGAACATGGCATTTGAATCATTGTCCGACAAGCTGTCCGCTGCCTTTAAAAAGCTGCGCGGCAAGGGCAGACTGACCGCAGCCGACGTCAAGGAAGCCATGAAGGAAGTGCGCATGGCGCTTCTGGAGGCCGACGTCAGCTACAAGGTCGTAAAGGAATTTACAAAAAGCGTTACCGAGCGCGCCTCGGGCGCGGATGTGCTTGAAGCGCTCTCGCCTGCTCAGCAGGTCATCAAAATAGTAAATGAAGAGCTTGTAAAGCTCATGGGCAGCGAAAATCAGCGCCTGAGCATCGGCTCAAAGTCGCCGAGCGTTGTTATGCTCGTCGGCCTTCAGGGCGCCGGTAAAACGACAAACGGCGCAAAGCTTGCAGCCTATATGCGCAAGCAGGGCAAGCGTCCGCTGCTGGCCGCGTGCGATATCTATCGCCCGGCTGCCATAAAGCAGCTCGAGACCGTCGGCAAGCAGCTCGATATCCCCGTGTTCCAGATGGGAACGACAAATCCCGTCGATATCGCAAAGGCCGCAGTCGAGCATGCAAAAAAGCACGGCAACGACCTTGTGTTCCTCGATACGGCAGGCCGTCTGCACATTGACGAGGAGCTGATGCAGGAGCTTCAGAACATCCGCGATGAGGTCGAGCCGAGCGAGATACTGCTCGTGGTCGATGCGATGACCGGCCAGGATGCCGTGAACGCGGCAAACGCATTCAACGATGCGCTCGGCGTTACCGGCGTCATGCTCACAAAGCTTGACGGCGACGCGCGCGGCGGCGCGGCGCTTTCGATAAAGGCAAGCACCGGCAAGCCCATCAAATTCATCGGCGTCGGCGAAAAGCTCGATCAGATCGAGCCGTTCTACCCCGACCGTATGGCCTCGCGTATCCTCGGTATGGGCGACGTGCTCACGCTTATCGAAAAGGCCGAGCAGAGCTTTGACGAGAAAAAGGCTCTTGAAATGGCCGAGCGAATGAAAGCAAACCGCTTCTCGCTTTCCGATTACCTCGACCAGATGCGCTCGCTCAAGGGTATGGGCGATATAAACGACCTTGCCGGCATGATCCCCGGCGTTGACGCAAAGGCGCTCAAGGGTGCAAAGGTCGATGAAAAGGGCATGGCGCGCATCGAGGCGATAATCCTCTCGATGACTCAGGCCGAGCGCGACGATCCGACGATACTCAACGCCTCGCGCAAAAAGCGCATTGCCGCCGGCAGCGGCACCTCGGTCGTCGATGTAAACCGCCTGCTCAAGCAGTTTGACGCAATGCAGGGCATGATGCGCCAGCTTTCCGGCAAGAACATGAAGAAGCTGCAAAAGCGCTTCGGCGGAATGGGCGGAGGCGGCGGCTTCCCCGGCCTCGGCGGATTTAAGCTTTGATTACTCTCGCAAACGCGTTTGTAATATATGAAGAAATAATATGGAGGTGAAAGATAAATGGTAAAGATCAGACTTCGCAGAATGGGCGCAAAGAAGGCACCTTTCTACCGCATCGTCGTTGCTGACTCCCGCTGCCCCCGTGACGGCCGCTTCATCGAGGAGATAGGCACTTACGATCCCATGGCAGAGGGCGAGAACATCAAGGTCGATCTCGAGCGCGCAAAGTACTGGATATCCAACGGTGCTCAGCCTACCGAAACCGTACGCGGCCTGCTTACTAAAGTCGAGGCCTAACAAGGAGAAGCTACCGGCATGAAAGAACTTTTGACCTATATCGTACAGAGCCTCGTTGAAAAACCCGAAGAGGTCTCTGTGACCGAGCGCGTTCACGGCGGCGAGACCGTATATGAAGTACGCGTAGCTGACGGAGACATGGGCAAGGTCATTGGCCGGCAGGGCAGGATCGTAAAAGAGATCCGTATACTCATGCGGGCTGTCGCCCAGAGACAGGGCAAAAAGGTTTCAGTCGATATCATGGACTGATTAAAAAGCAGAACGGAAATTACCGTTCTGCTTTTTTTAGCGCCGCCGTGCTTGTTAAACCGCGTCCTTTGTGGTAAATTATATACTGACCAACTATGGAGGTTTTCACATGGAAAAGCAGCAGTATATCGAAGCGGGTAAAATCGTGAATACACACGGCGTGCGCGGCGAGGTCAAGATCCAGGTATGGCTTGACAGTCCGGAGTTCATGCGCCGTTTTAAGACTTTATATATCGACTCAAAGCCGGTCAGGCTCGTCTCATCGCGCGCGCATAAGGGCTTTCTTATCGCCATGCTTGAGGGTGTGGAGGACATAAACGCGGCCATGAGCCTGAAGAATAAGACCGTTTACATCGACCGCGCGGATGCAAAGCTCAAAAAGGGCGAATACTTCCTGTGCGATATCATCGGCTCGCGCGTCGAGACCGAAAACGGCGAGCTTGTCGGCACGCTTGAGGATATCCTCGAAACGCCGGCGTCGTCTGTTTACATCGTTCGCGGCGAAACAGAGCACATGATCCCGGCAGTCCCGGAATTCGTGCTCAAAACCGATGCCGAAAACGGGATAATAACCGTGCGCCTGATAGAGGGCATGTAATATATTATGTTAACTGACGATAAGGAGAGCTTCCCCGGAATGAGAATAGATATAATGACGCTGTTCCCGGATACGATGAATGCGATCATGCATGAAAGCATCCTCGGACGGGCGGCGAAAAAGGGGATAATCGAGATAAATTGCGTGCAGATACGCGATTATACGGAAAATAAGCAGTGCCAGGTAGATGACTATCCGTATGGCGGCGGCTGGGGCTGCGTTATGATGGCGCAGCCGCTCAAGTCCTGCCTTGATGATATTATGTCAACTGCACAGGGCAAGCGCAGCCGCGTTATCTACATGTCGCCGCAGGGCAAGCCCTACGATCAGGCAACGGCAAGGAGGCTTAAAAACGACTATGACCATCTCGTGCTCGTGTGCGGCCATTATGAGGGCATAGACGAGCGCTTTATCGAGCAGTGCGTCGATGAGGAGATATCGCTGGGCGATTTCGTGCTCACCGGCGGCGAGCTTGCCGCGATGGCAGTTGCCGATTCCGTATGCCGCCTCGTGCCGGGCGTTCTTGCCGATGAGGAGTGCTTCACCGGCGAAAGCCACTGGGACGGAGTGCTCGAATATCCGCAGTATACGCGCCCCGAGGTCTGGGAGGGCAGGGAAGTGCCGAAGGTGCTCCTCGGCGGTGACCACGCCGCCGTTGCGCGCTGGCGGCGCAAGAAAAGCCTTGAGCGCACTATGGACAAGCGCCCAGATATGTTTGCAAAGCTTGAGCTGACGGATAAAACCGACTTGAAGCTTGTTGAGGAGATCAAAAAAGAGCGCAGCCGCATGAAGCTTACAAAGCCTGTGGAGTGCCGCAAGGCCGTGCCGGAGGATATGGATGAGATAATGCTCATCGTGCGCCAGGCGCGCAATTACCTCAAAAAGCACAGGGTCGATCAGTGGCAGGGCGAGTATCCTGCCGAGGAAAACTTCCTGCCGGATATAAACGCCGGAAGGTGCTTTGTTATGACCTACGGCGGCGCGGTAGCAGGCTTTTTCTGTCTCGGCGAGGAGCCTGAGCCGGATTACGACGGCATAACCGACGGCCGCTGGCACGGCGAGGGCAAATACTGCACGCTGCACCGCGCGGCAGTGGCCGCCGAATTCCGCGGAACGGGAATGAGCCAAAAGCTCATGGAAGCTCTTGAATGGGGTTCAAGAGGTCTGGGGGCTGAGTCTATACGCACCGATACGCACAGAAAAAACAAGGCCATGCAGCAGCTTCTGCGCGCAAGCGGCTTTGTCTATCGCGGAAACATGCTCTGCTCGGCCGAGCCTGGGCACGACCCGGCGCGCCAGTGCTTTGAAAAACTGCTTTGACGGAGAAAATGATGGATCTTACGAACATAAACGATATAAAGGCGCTGCTTGCGCGGCACGGCTTCCGGTTTTCAAAATCCATGGGGCAGAATTTTTTGACCGCCGCGTGGGTGCCGGAGGATATCGCCGATTCCGCCGGAATTGACAAAGACACCGGCGTTTTGGAGATCGGCCCCGGCATAGGCTGCCTCACCGAGCAGCTTTCAATGCGCGCAGGCAAGGTCGTTTCCGTCGAGATTGACAAGGCACTCAAACCGGTGCTTCGGGAGACTCTCGGAGGCTGTGAAAATGTCGAGATAGTTTTCGATGATGTGCTCAAGGTCGATATTCCTTCGCTTTTGGATGAAAAAATGCCGGGAATGCGACACGTTGTGTGCGCAAATCTGCCGTATAATGTGACGGGACCTGTGATATCAAAGCTTCTGGAGATCGGCTGCTTTGACTCCGTCACCGTTATGATCCAGCGTGAAGTGGCACGCAGAATATGCGCAAAGCCAGGAACGGGCGATTACGGAGCGTTCACGGTGTTCGTAAACTGGTTTGCGCAGCCCGAGCTTCTTTTCGATGTGCAGCCCGGCTGCTTCATTCCGCAGCCCAAGGTGACCTCGAGCGTAATACGTCTTACGCGGAGATCCGAGCCGCCGGCAGAGGTCAAAAGCGAGGCGATGTTTATGCGCGTCGTAAAGGCTGCATTTGCTCAGCGGCGCAAGACTTTGCTGAACGCTTTAAGTGCAGGATTTGGCGAAATGAGTAAGGAAACCGTCGAAAAATGCCTTACAGATAGTGGTTTTGACCCAAAAGTGCGCGGAGAAGTACTTTCAATTGGTGAATTTGCAAAAATCGCGGATGCTTTTTGCGCTGTTTTAGATTAATTTTTGTAAGCAAAATGCATTGATTAAGAACTATCAAAGATGGTAGTCTTAATTAAGGTGTTATTGGTAATAATTTTTATGAAAATATGGAGGAAAAGATCATGAAACTGACCGATAATGTCCACATTCTCAAGTGGGTCGACGAAATGGCCGCACTTACGAAGCCTGAAAAGATCGTTTGGATCGACGGCTCTGAAGAGCAGCTCGAGCAGCTGAGAGCCGAGGCTATGGGCACAGGCGAGCTTATTAAGCTCAACGAAGAGAAGCTCCCCGGATGCTACCTTCACCGTTCGGACGTAAACGACGTTGCGCGCGTCGAAGATCGCACCTTTATCTGCTCCAAGCGTCAGGAGGATGCAGGTCCGACCAACAACTGGATGGAACCTCGGGAGATGTACAAAAAGCTGTACGAGATATTCGACGGTTCGATGAAGGGGCGCACAATGTATGTTATCCCCTATTCGATGGGTGTTATCGGCTCTGATTTTGCCAAGTACGGCATCGAGCTGACCGACAGCATCTATGTTGTCGTTTCAATGGCGATCATGACCCGTATCGGCACCAAGGCGCTCGATGCTATCGGTGACAGTGCCGACTATATCAAGGGCCTGCATTCCAAGGCTCAGCTCGACCCCGAGAAGAGATACATCGTCCACTTCCCGGAGGACAACACCATCATGTCCGTCAACTCCGGCTACGGCGGAAACGTTCTGCTCGGCAAAAAGTGCTTTGCACTGCGCATAGCCTCCACCCTCGGCAGGAAAGAGGAATGGATGGCAGAGCATATGCTCATCCTCGGCGTTGAAAATCCGCAGGGTGAGATTCGTTATGTTTGCGGCGCATTCCCGTCTGCATGCGGCAAAACGAACCTCGCAATGCTCATCCCCCCCGAGGCCTACCGTGAAAAGGGCTGGAAGTGCTGGACGGTCGGCGACGATATCGCATGGCTGCGCATCGGTCCCGACGGCAGACTGTGGGCAGTAAACCCTGAAAACGGCTTCTTCGGCGTTGCACCCGGCACCAGCGCAAAGTCCAATCCCAACGCTCTTGCCGCAACCAAGAAGAACACCATCTTCACCAACGTTGTTCACAATCTTGACGACAACACCGTGTGGTGGGAAGGCATGGACAAGAATCCTCCCAAGAACGCGGAAAACTGGAAGGGCGAAAAGTGGGACTGCACCGACGGCAGCAAGGGCGCACACCCCAACTCCCGTTTCACCGCTCCGGCCGTGAACTGCCCCTGCATCAGCCCCGAGTTTGAAAGCAAGACCGGCGTTCCCATCTCCGCCATCATCTTCGGCGGCCGCCGCGCAAAGACCGCTCCTCTGGTCTATCAGTCCCGCGACTGGGATCACGGCGTGTTCGTTGGCTCCATCATGGCAAGCGAGACCACCGCAGCTGCAACCGGCAAGGTCGGCGTTGTAAGGCGCGATCCCATGGCGATGCGTCCGTTCTGCGGCTACAATATGGGCGACTACTGGCAGCATTGGCTCGACATGGGCGCAAAGCTCACCAATCCCCCGAAGATTTTCAACGTCAACTGGTTCCGTACCGATGACGAGGGCAATTTCGAGTGGCCCGGATTCGGCGACAACCTGCGTGTTGTCGAGTGGATACTCGGCCGCTGCTTCGGCGAAAAGGACGCAGTCGAGACCGAGCTTGGCTATGAGCCCAAGCCTGAAGACATCAACCTCGAAGGCGTTGATGTCACTCTCGACACCGTTAAGGATATCCTCGGAGTCGATAAGGAGCTGTGGCTTGAGGAATGCAAGGGCATCCGCGAGTATTACGCACAGTTCGGCGATAAGCTGCCCAAAAAGCTTGCACAGGAACTCGACGATCTCGAGGCAAGACTTAAAAAGTAAAAAACGCGCGCTTTTGCGCGCGTAAGCATAGAAAGGATGATTACCCAATGAGCAAGAAGTATGTTTATCTGTTCTCCGAAGGCAACGCAAAAATGCGTGAGCTTCTCGGCGGCAAGGGCGCAAACCTGGCGGAAATGACCAACATCGGTCTGCCCGTACCCCAGGGCTTCACCATTACCACCGAGGCATGCACGCAGTACTATGAAGACGGCCAGAAGATCAATGATGAGATCATGGCAGAGATCATGGAGTACGTAGTGAAGATGGAAGGCATCACCGGAAAGAAGTTCGGCGACCTTGAAAATCCTCTCCTCGTATCTGTCCGCTCCGGCGCACGTGCATCCATGCCCGGCATGATGGACACCATCCTCAACCTCGGCCTGAACGAGCAGGTCGTTGAAGTCATGGCTAAGAAGTCCAATAATCCCCGTTGGGCATGGGATTGCTACCGCCGCTTCATCCAGATGTACTCCGACGTTGTTATGGAGGTCGGCAAAAAATACTTCGAACAGCTCATTGATGAAATGAAGGAAGCACGCGGCGTAACTCAGGACGTTGAGCTCACCGCAGACGACCTTAAGGAACTTGCAGGCAAGTTCAAGGCAGAATATAAGGAAAAGATCGGCGAGGACTTCCCGACTGACCCGAAAGAGCAGCTTATGGGCGCTATTAAGGCAGTTTTCCGCAGCTGGGATAACCCCCGCGCAAACGTTTATCGCCGCGATAACGACATCCCCTACAGCTGGGGCACCGCTGTCAACGTTCAGATGATGGCATTCGGCAACATGGGCGACGACTGCGGCACCGGCGTTGCATTTACCCGCGACCCCGCAACCGGAGAGAAGAAGCTCATGGGCGAGTTCCTTACCAATGCACAGGGCGAAGACGTCGTTGCAGGCGTTCGCACCCCGATGCCCATTGCACAGATGGCAGAGAAGTTCCCCGAGGCATTTGCTCAGTTCGAGAACGTCTGCAAGACACTTGAGAATCACTACCGTGATATGCAGGACATGGAGTTCACCGTTGAAAACGGTAAGCTCTACATGCTCCAGACCCGTAACGGCAAGCGCACCGCACAGGCCGCGCTCAAGATCGCGTGCGACCTCGTTGACGAGGGCATGATCACCGAAAAAGAAGCCGTTGCAATGATCGATCCCAGAAACCTTGACACTCTGCTGCACCCCCAGTTTGATGCTGCCGCCCTTAAGGCTGCAACTCCGATGGGCAAGGGCCTTGGTGCATCCCCCGGCGCTGCATGCGGCAAGGTCGTTTTCACCGCTGAGGAAGCAAAGGCATGGAACGAGCGCGGCGAAAAGGTCGTTCTCGTCCGTCTCGAGACCTCTCCCGAGGATATCGAGGGCATGAAGGCCGCACAGGGTATTCTGACCGTTCGCGGCGGCATGACCAGCCACGCTGCCGTTGTTGCTCGCGGCATGGGCAAGTGCTGTGTCTCCGGCTGCGGCGACATTAAGATGGACGAGGAGAACAAGCAGTTCACCCTTGCCGGCAAGACCTTCCACGAGGGCGACTTCATCTCTCTCGACGGCTCGACCGGTAAGATCTACGACGGCATCATCCCCACCGTTGACGCTTCCATCGCAGGCGAGTTCGGCCGCATCATGGCATGGGCCGACAAGTATCGCCGCCTCCAGGTTCGCACCAATGCAGATACTCCGTACGATGCACGCAAGGCTCGCGAGCTTGGTGCACAGGGCATCGGCCTTACCCGTACCGAGCACATGTTCTTCGACAGCGACCGTATCGCCGCGTTCCGCGAGATGATCTGCGCCGACACTCTTGAAGAGCGCGTCGCGGCTCTTGCAAAGCTTGAGCCTATGCAGCAGGCCGACTTCGAGGGCATCTACGAAGCAATGGAAGGCTGCCCGGTAACCATCCGTTTCCTCGATCCTCCTCTCCACGAGTTCGTTCCCACTGAGGAAGCCGATATCGAGGCTCTGGCAAAGGCACAGAACAAGTCCGTTGAGGCTATCAAGGCTCTCATCGCATCCCTGCATGAGTTCAACCCCATGATGGGCCACCGCGGCTGCCGTCTGGCTGTCACCTATCCCGAGATCGCTGCAATGCAGACCCGTGCTGTCATCAGCGCTGCAATAAATGTTCAGAAGCGCCATCCCGATTGGAAGATGGTTCCCGAGATCATGATCCCGCTGGTCGGCGAGGTCAAGGAGCTCAAGTACGTAAAGGACGTTGTTGTCAAGAATGCCGACGAGCTGATCACAGCAAGCGGCCTTGATATGAAGTACCTTGTCGGTACCATGATTGAGATCCCCAGAGCGGCTCTGACCGCCGACGAGATCGCCAAGGAAGCAGAGTTCTTCTCCTTCGGCACCAACGACCTGACTCAGATGACCTTCGGCTTCAGCCGTGACGACGCAGGAAAGTTCCTCGGCGCTTACTACGATAAGAAGATCTATGAGAACGATCCGTTTGCAAAGCTCGACCAGGTCGGCGTAGGCAAGCTCGTCAAGATGGCATGCCAACTCGGCCGTGCAACCCGTCCCGATCTGCACCTGGGCATCTGCGGCGAGCACGGCGGCGATCCCTCCTCTGTGGAATTCTGCCACAAGGTCGGCCTCGACTACGTCTCCTGCAGCCCCTTCCGCGTTCCCATCGCTCGCCTCGCTGCCGCACAGGCAGCTATCAAAAGTAGGTAGGAGTTCTCTTTCCTTTGAATTACCGCTTGGTTTCAAGGAAGCAGAAGCCTATCGAAAGGCTAACGGACAGTATTTAAGGAAAAATCAATGGAGAGATACCACCGTAAGGGTGCTTATCGACCTTGATTGAAAACCGAACTATAATAAGCGTATCATTAGAAATAGTGATACGCTTATTTTTTATCTCTTTGCAAAGTTGTTCTTCCCCCTGCTCTTTTATATAATAAGATTAGCAAGGAGGTCGAGCGTATGAAAGACAAAACCACTCATCTATATGTAGACAGTCACGAAAGGAAGCTGATATTGCATAGCCTTGTGGAGCTGAAAAACGCTCTCATACGGCAAGGCAGATATACGGACTGCATTGACGAACTCATTTTCAAGGTAGCTAATGCACCCGTCAAGAAAATGAAAATCGAATATGTCTAAGGCAATTCAAGAGTGAGCCGCTTATTCTTTTCCATAAGAGTAAGCGGCTTTTTTGCGTTCTCTGTACGATTTACATAGCCGCCTTGACAAAGCGGCTAAATCTATGCGAAAGGAGGACGCAGCTATGTCATATTGCAAAGTGATTGCTCTGACCAATCAGAAAGGCGGTGTTGGTAAGACCACAACGGCGGTCAATCTGGGTGTGGGTCTGGCGAAGCAGGGAAAAAGAGTGCTGTTGATTGACGCCGATGCACAGGCAAATCTCACAATGGCTCTGGGTTACAGCCGACCAGACGATTTACCCATTACGCTCTCCACAATCATGCAGAACATCATAGACGATAAATCTTTTGATGTTTCGCAAGGAATTTTATCTCACAGCGAGGGCGTTGCCCTGCTTCCGTCAAACATTGAGTTATCGGGCTTTGAAGTAAGGCTAATCAATGCAATGAGCCGTGAGCGTGTTTTGAAAACCTATGTGAATGAGGTTAAGAAAAACTACGATTATGTGCTTATTGACTGTATGCCGAGCTTGGGTATGATAACCATTAACGCTCTGGCGGCCGCTGACAGCGTGGTTATCCCAACACAGCCCCACTATCTTTCTGCAAAAGGCTTAGAGCTGTTGCTTCGCTCCGTGTCAATGGTCAAGCGGCAAATCAATCCCAAACTCAGAATTGACGGTATCTTAATGACAATGGTTATGCCCCGTACCAACATTTCAAAAGAAATCACGGCGACGGTCAAGAGTGCCTACGGTCAGAAAATCAAGGTGTTTGATACCGAGATACCTCATTCTATCCGTGCGGTGGAAGCAACCGCAGAGGGTAAAAGCATTTTCGCCTACGACAAAGGCGGCAAGGTTGCCGCTGCGTATGAACAGTTCTCAAAGGAGGTGGCAGAGCTTGGCGAGAAACAGAGAAACCAAAATCGAGCTGACCGCTTACGATGACCTGTTCCAGACGGACGAAAGCCGTGCGGAAGCAGCTTTAAGCAAGATACGGGATATTCCCCTGTCGGAGATTGACGAGTTTCCAGACCACCCATTCAAGGTTTTAATGGACGAGGATATGGAACAGCTTGTCGAGAGCGTGAAACGGAACGGCGTAATGACCCCTGCTACCGTGCGTTTGAAAGAGGACGGGCGGTATGAGCTTATCAGCGGTCACAGACGAAAAAAGGCTTGTGAGCTTGCAGGGCTTGAAACCCTCAAATGCGAGGTCAAAGACCTTACCCGTGATGAAGCCATTATCATTATGGTGGAAAGCAATCTGCAAAGGTCTGTTATTCTGCCGAGTGAAAAAGCCTTTGCCTACAAAATGCGGCTTGAAGCGATGAAGCGGCAAGGTCAACGAAGCGATTTAACTTCGTCGCCATTGGCGACTAAGTTACAAAGTGGGCGTTCCGATACGGAGTTAGGCGAACTTGTTGGCGAGAGCAAAGACCAAATCCGTCGTTTTATCCGCTTGACCGAGCTTGTACCCGAAATTCTCCAAATGGTAGATGAAAAGCAGATTGCTTTCCGTCCTGCGGTGGAGATTTCCTATCTTGCCGAGGAACAGCAATACACCTTGCTTGAAGCGATGAGCTATAACGACGCTACTCCCTCATTGGCTCAGGCTATCAAAATGAAGAAGTTTAACCAAGACGGAAAGCTGACGGACGAGGTTATCCAATCCATTATGGAGGAAGAAAAGCCCAACCAAAAGGAAAAGCCTGCTTTCCGTGATGAACGGATAACCAAACTCATTCCGAAAACCGTTCCCAAAGGACAGGAAACGGATTTTGTTGTTAAGGCTTTGGAGTTTTACACCCGACACCTGCAACGAAACAAAGCACACGAAAGATAGCCGCACACCGAGGGCGAGGTCTGCCTGTTTGCGTGGATAGCCGCATTTTGCGCTTCCCCCTCTCCACACCTCACCCCCTAACTACTGCCAAGACTATCCGAGAAAAGAATATCTGCAATATTTCGCAAATCGGTTTGTACCTTTGAGGACTTCTGATGTTTTTCGTATAATGAAGCCGTAAAGGAGGTCGATATGATGAGAAAATCAATGTTTGCAGCGCTTCTTGTGCTGATAATGCTGCTATGTGGCTGCTCCGATGTTTCAACAGCCCCCACACTGAATGATGAAAGTGAGCTTGTGACGGAAACCGAAGCTACTGCCGAAGCCGAAAGCACCAAGAGCATTTATTCCTCGGAAAGTAATGAGAGCAAAGCTCCAGAAACGAGTGCGGCGCTTGAAACTGCCGCAAAGGTAACGGAGTGTGAGCCTGTTCAGAGTGAAACGGTAAGGCAAACCGAGCCTGCCAAGCAGAGTGAAGCAGAAACACCTGCAACGAAATCCACTACGGAAAATAATAATCCGCCGCCTACGGAAACACCGACACAAACCGCTTCCGAAAACACAAAGACAGCCTATGATTTTGAGTTCGATATGGAAGCGATAAAGGCGGATTGTATCAGTATCGGTCAGTCAATGGGGCTTCGTTTGGATACCTCTCTCACTCCGAGCAACGCAAGCTGGTGGAATCCCGTAACGGCGTCACGGAGCAATCAAGGCGAAATTCTAAAGCAAAGCCTTGAAAGCTATATCAAGTTTCATACCGCTGAAAATCTCAGCGCATACGGAATTGATGAAATCTCAGAATTTAATATTTGCTGCGAAGCAAAAGGAAACGGCGAATATCTGATTTACTTTCTTTTTGCATAAGTGGCAGCAAGGCTTATCCCTCTGTTTCAAAAACAGGGGGATTTTTTATACCCAAAATCAAGAAAGGACGGTTTAACAGTCTATGAAAACAAAGTTTAAGAAGAACGGAAGGCGGCTTCTGGCGGCTATCCTCTGCCTTGTTATGGCGGTTATGGCATTGCCGATGTCCGCCTTTGCGTGGACAAGCGAGGAAGGCGTTAGCTGCACTTCCTCATTCGGGGACTACTATGTCGGCTCTGACGGAGGATACTATCGCAGCAAATCCTCTTATTCATTCATCGTGTACGACAGCGACGGCAACACCTCTGTAAGAACAATCAGCGCAGGCAACGCCAAGCGCAAATACTTGATGACCGACAGCAGCGGAACGCACCAAGTTTACTGCGTAGAGTCTGGTATTGACTTTAATACGGGAAACAGCTATGTATCCAAGAATGGCAAAAACAGCTCCTATTTTCGCAAGCTGCCGACCGAAGCACAGTTCGGCGTAATGATGGCTCTGATGTACGGTTGGCACGAAGGAAAATCCTCACCCGTTGCAGGCACGAACAAAGATGATTATGCGTTTGCAACCCAAACGATTATCTGGGAATATCAGCAGCAGCTCCGCACAAGCCCGTCCGACCTGCACAGCGCAAACGGCATTGATGCGGACACTTACTGCTATTCCCTAAAGGGCAGACCTGCCGAAAAATGTTATGACTGGATTTTGTCGCAAATGGCAAGCCACTATACCATTCCGAGCTTTGCCGCAAGAAATCAGAGCAAGGCAGACACCTATACGCTCAAATATAATCCCGACAGGCAGAATTACAGCTTGACCCTTACCGACACAAACAACACCCTCGCCAATCTAAGCCTTTCGGCAAGCGGCATTAAGGTATCCAGAAGCGGAAATCAGTACACCTTTACAAGCGACAAAATGATTATCTCTCCAATTACGGTATCCGCACAGAAAGCCGTTAATCTGGATTGCGACGAGATGCTTATCTGGGGCTGCGTAGGCAAGCAAACAATGGTTTCGGGAGCTTCCGACCCTGTATATTTCTATTTCAAACTTGATACCGAAACCTACGGAACAGGTCTTATCAAAAAGACATCTGAGGACGGTGTTGTATCTGGCATCAAATTCAATATTTCTGGTAACGGCGTAAATCAAACCGTCGTGACCAAAGCAGACGGCACGGTAGATATTTCTTTGATGCCGGGGGTCTACACCGTCACAGAGCAGCCGATTGACCGATATGAGCCGCAGAATGTTCAGAGAATTACTATCGTAAGCGGTCACACCTCTACCGTGACCTTCAGCAATACGCTGAAGCGTGGCAGTCTGGAGATTATCAAAAGCTCCGAGGACAATCTGGTGGAGGGCGTGAAATTCCATCTTTACGGCACATCTTTAAGCGGTCTGCCCGTTGATGAATACGCCGTGACCGACGCAAACGGCGTTGCAAGATTTGAAAATGTGCTTATCAGCGGCACTACACCTTATACCGTAGAGGAAATTGATACGGCGGTGCGCTATGTCGTTCCCGCTTCCCAGACAGCGCCTATCGAATGGGAAAAGGTGACGAGCCGCAGCTTTACAAACATTCTCAAAAAATTCAATGTGACCGTAACGAAATCCGATGCAGAAACGGGTACGGCGCAGGGCGACGCTTCTCTTGCGGGTGCAGTCTACGGCATTTATAAGGGTGAAGAACTCATTGACACCTACACGACAGATAAAAACGGTCAGTTTACAACGAAGTATTATGTATGCGGCAACGATTGGACTGTCCGAGAAATCAGCCCGTCTGAGGGCTATCTGCTTGACAGAACAATCCACAGGGTCGGCGCAGAGCCAGAGCTTTACACCGTGGAGTTTAACTCTACCGCAAATGATGTGACCGAGCAGGTCATCAAGGGCAATATCGCCATTATCAAGCATACCGACAACGGCGAAACGCAGATTGAAACGCCCGAAACAGGCGCAACATTTGAAGTGTTCCGCAAGGCGGCAGGCAGCTTTGACGCTGCAAAGGAAACCGAGCGAGATATTCTCACTTGTGATGAAAACGGCTTTGCCCAGACAAAGGATATGCCTTACGGTATCTACACCGTCCGCCAGACCTCTGGTTGGGAGGGGCGTGAGCTGATGAAGCCCTTTGATGTGTTTATCAGCAAGGACGGTCAGACCTACCGCTATCTTATCAACAACGCAAACTTTGAAAGCTATATCAAGGTCGTGAAGAAAGATGCGGAAACAGGCAACACCATTCCGTATGCAGGCGCAGGCTTCCAGATTTACGACCCGAACGGAAACCTTGTGACAATGACCTTCACCTATCCCGAAGTGACGACCATTGACACCTTTTATACCACAGCCGACGGCGAGCTTATCACGCCGCAGACCTTGGAATACGGCAAGGGCTATTCTCTGGTTGAGGTACAAGCACCGTATGGCTATGTGCTGAACTCCGAGCCTGTCTATTTTGATGTGATGCAGGAAAACTCCGAGATTGACAGCGGTATTACCGTCATTGAGGTAGTACGCTCCAATGTGGCGCAGAAAGGAACGATTACTGTATCCAAATCGGGCGAAGTGTTCAGCTCCGTCAATGAAACAGGCGGCTTGTATCAGCCTGTCTATGCGGTGCGTGGGCTTGAAGGCGCAGTCTATGAGATTTCCGCCGCCGAGGATATTTATACTCTGGACGGTACGCTCAGAGCTTCTAAGGGCGAGGTTGTCGATACCGTTTCCACAGGTGCAGACGGTACGGCGGTAAGCAAGGAACTCTATCTCGGAAAATACGAGGTCAAGGAAATCACTGCTCCGTTTGGAATGGTACTGAACGAGGAAACTCACGCCGTTGAGCTTGTATATGCGGGTCAGAATGTCGCTGTTACCGAAACCGCCACTTCTTTCTATAACGAAAGGCAGCGTGTAGAAATTGACCTTATCAAGCGCCTTATGACAGACGAAGCCTACGGCATTGGTAAGAACGGCGAAATTTTTGATGTAACCTTTGGCTTGTATGCGGAAAAGGAACTGACGGCGGCAGACGGCACGGTTATCCCTGCTGACGGTCTGATTGAGATTATCTCTCTTGACGAGAATGGAAACGGCAAGGTCAAAACCGACCTGCCTATCGGGAGCTACTATGCAAAAGAGCTTGCGACCAATTCCGCATATATCTTGAACGGGCAGAAATATCCCGTCACTTTCGAGTATGCGGGACAGGAAACGGCTACTGTTCACATCACAGCCAACGACGGCGAAGCCATTGAGAATGACATCATTTACGGCTCTGTAAGCGGTAAGAAATCCGACGAGGACGGCAACGCTCTCGGCGGTGCGGTTATCGGCATTTTCAAGACAGGCACAGAGAAATTCACAACCGAAAACGCCATCCAGACTACCGTTACGGCTGCTGACGGCAGCTTTTCTTTTGAAAAAGTGCCGTATGGAACTTGGGTCATCCGTGAAATCGAAAGCCCGACAGGTTTTGTACTCTCCGAGGAAGAAATCACGGTCACAATCGGTGCGGTTGATGAAGTCGTGGAAATCGAGTTTGTCAATTACTTCATTAAGGGCAATATCGAATTGACTAAGGTCGATAAGGACTACCCCGACAACAAGCTCATAGGGGCAGAATTTGAGGTCTATGCCGATACCAACGGTGACGGCAAGCTGGATAACGGCGATAAACTGCTTGGAACAATGACCGAGCTTGACGGCGGCGTTTATCAGATGAAGGAGCTTCGCTACGGAAAGTACCTTGTCCGTGAGAAAACTGCGCCGACAGGCTTTGTGCTTGACGAGAATGTATATTCCGTGTCCATTGAGGAAAACGGCAAGACCTATATCGTTGAAAACGAGGCAGGCGTGGGCTTTGTCAATGCGGCGCAGAAAGGCTCTCTTAAAATCGTAAAGACTTCTTCTGACGGTAAGATTGAGGGCTTCTCATTCCGTGTGACGGGTGCTGACGGCTATGACCAGACCTTTAAGACCGACAAAAACGGCGAGATTTTTATTGAGGGTCTGCGAATTGGCGAATACACCGTATCCGAGGTAAACGACAGCGTTTCCGCAGGATATATCCTGCCTGCCGACAAGCAGGCTACGGTCAAGGTCGGTGCTACCACCATCGTTGAGATGCACAACGAGCTTCGTGATACCCCGAAAACGGGCGATGACTTTAATCTTGCTTTGTGGGTAAGCCTTGCGGCTGCTTCCGTTATGGGCGCAGGCGTTCTTGGCTTTGTAGGCTTTAAGAAAAAGAAAAAGGAGGACTGATTTATGGAAGCAAAGACCATTATTGCAATCGTGCTTGTGGTGTTTATCGTAGGCGCTGCGGTATGGCTGAATATCCGTAACAGAAAGAAGTAACAAGCGTCGGGGCGGCTGAAAAAGCCGCCCCTTTGCTGTTTATGGAGGTAAATCTATGAGAAATCTCAAAACCATTGAGGGCAAGGTCAGAGCCGTTCTGCAAAAGGACGAGGAAGCCCGAAACGATGATATGCTGCTGTATTTGAAGGTCTGCAACGGCTGTCTGAAAGATACAGGGGCAATGCCCTTTGCCGAGGTAATAGCTCAGTATAAATATCTGGGACTGCCGAGCTTTGAGAGCGTCGGCAGGACACGCCGTAAATTACAGGCGCAATATCCAGAGCTTATGGGAAACGCCCGTGTAAGGCGGCTTCGTGCCGCAGGCGAAAAGGCGTACCGCAAATACGCAAAGGAATGAGGTGCAAGATGGAGGAAAAACGGATAAACAGCGGTTATGAAATTATAGAGAGCCATACTATCGGGAGTAATGAGCTTGTTATCGGTCATAACGACAAAGCACCCAACCCCTATGTGTGTTGGTACTGCAAAAACGGCTCGGATTATTTCTGGGGATATTACTGCAATCAGTTGTCCGAAGCAAGGAAAAAGCTGAATGAACGCTATCGGCGGGAGTGCCGTATGCCCTACAATCAGCCCGATAAAAGCCAGAAAAGCCGTGATGACCGTGAGCGATAAAAAGGTATATGACTGTAAGACCTGTCCTTACCCCCGATATAAGGACGGGTCTGTTATTTTCTGCGATGTCTGTATCCGAAAGATTTTAGATGAGCAGAAAGAGAAAAAAGAACGAAAGGAGCAGCCGAATGAGTGAGGAAAAGAGAAAACTCGGTGATTACGAGATTATCCAGAGCATCTATATCGGAGATAAAGAGGTCGTGTTCGGCGTAGACAAAAAAGACCCGTATCCCTTTATGGTATGCTGCTGCGACTATCACAACCCTCTGTCAGCGGCGTGGCCGACAGAGGGTGTTGCTTCGGACGATTATCTGGAAGCAATGCAGATTTTTGTTGACCGAGTACAGTCGCAGATTGACCGCACCAAAGAGGAGCTTGCCAAATTTCCCTTTGACAAGACCGTGTTTACAAAGGAGCATTGTATCCCCGATGACGGTATGCGTAACATTGTGGGCAAGGTCGTCATTATCAATTCCGAACCGAAACGCTATGAATATCAGCATCCCGCCTATCAGCTTGTGTTGGCTGACGGAGGAAACGGAGCTATCGGCGGCAGAGGTCGGGCGGTGTTCGGCACTTGCCTTGCCACAGGCGAACAAGCCAGATGGGAAAGGTACGATGTGCTTGGAGAAATCAAGCCCGAATGTATGCCCGATTGGGCAAAGGAAGCACTTGCTAAAATCAAGGCGCAGGAAAAAGAGAAAAAGCAGAAAAGTCGGGAGGAACGCTGATATGGAGATACGAGCATTAACCCCTGCCGAGCAGAAATACACCTATGCTCAGAGTATGCAGCTTGAGGGACAGACCGCCAATATCGGTCATCTGCGTGGAGATTTTGACAGCTCTGGATACGGCTTTTATACCACTTGGACGGACACCCGAATACAATGGAAAACGGACGAGTTCAAGGTGGAGTTTGACGAAGTTATCAATGCTCTGCGCTCCGATAAATACGGACTGCTGAAAAACCGTTCCGCTATGAGTGCGTATGCAAGGCAGTATGCGGACAGCGCCTTTAAGGGGTGCTATTGCACGGAGTACGGTTTCCGTGTGGATACGGAGAAACACACCTATCTGCTGCGCTGTAACCCCACAAGGGGCGACTACAATTTTTATTGCTACTGCTTTGTAAAGGAATGGCTTGATAAGCACATTCAGAAAGCTGAGCAAGGTATCCGATTTATTGACCCGAACTATAAGGAGCTGTTCCGTATCCCAGACGGCGGCAGGATAATCGTAACGAACTCTTGGGGAGAAAAGCGAGAATATTCCTGCCGCTTTATAGATGAATGTCATACCGAGGTCGGCAACAACATTTTTCATATCTGCGAGTTTGCCGAGCGTATGCAGCAAAACGGGGCGACCTACGAGCCGAAACAGGTGGAGCAGCCACCCCAGAAAGCGCCGAGGAAAAACAACTATGAACGATAAAGGAGGATTGCGATATGGCTGTTAATCAGAAAGCCGTCAAGGTTTTGAACAAGGTTTTGGAAGCAGGCTTTACCGATGAAAAAGCAATTTCCGCTATGACTATGGACGATATTCTCTCTATGCAGAGTATCACGGTTGCGGACATTGCCCTTATCAACGACCTGCAAAAGAGCATTAAAGCGAACAAGGTCATTTCCTTTCTCGGCGGTGCTGCCGATGAATAAGAAAGACCGAATAACGAAAATGGAATAAGGAGGTGCAAATTCAATGGCTGCGAAGTATCAGCTAATTACGGAGCTGTATCGGCGCACAGGTATTGCGGTTGCAAAAAATCCGCAGGAGTGGCAGAGCTTTTTAGCTGCTGCTTGCCGCAACTATAAATGCCGCTTTGATGAACAGCTTTTAATATATGCGCAGCGCCCCGACGCTATCGCCGTTGCAGAGCTTGACACTTGGAACAAGCGTTTTAAGCGTTGGGTAAACAAAGACAGTAAGGGTATCGCCGTTTTCGACCCGAAGGGTCGCAGGAACACCCTTAAATACTATTTTGATGTTTCGGACACGCACGACGGATATTACGGCAGCCGCCCCGTCCCGATATGGCAGATGAACGGACGATACGAGCAGGCTGTTATCGAAAGGCTCTCCGATAGATTTGGCAACACAGAAAGCACCGACCTTGCTTCTGCCCTAATGGAAACGGCAAAGAACGCCGTTGGGGATAATCTGCAAGACTATTTCTCTCAGCTCAAAGGCTTCACAAGGGACAGCTTCTTGGAGGAATTGGACGACCTTAATGTAGAGGTCTGTTACAGGCGTTTGGTAACAAACAGCGTTGCATTTATGCTGATGAGCCGCTGCGGTCTGGATACAAACGAGCATTTTGACCGAGAGGATTTTGAGGGCATTATCAATTTCAATACGCCTGCGACTATTAACGCCCTCGGCATTGCCACAAGCGATATTTCCGAAATGGCTCTCAAGGAAATTTCTCTTGCAATACAAAATCTGCAAATCGCAGAGAAAGGCACAAATCGCACCTTTGTACCAGAAAGCAAAAGCCAATATAATATAGGCAGAATACAACCCGAAAGGAGCGAAAATAATGAACGCAATCACTTACAGCAGGCAAGGCGATTATCTTATTCCCGACCTGACATTACCGACCGAGCAAGAAAATCCGCTTGGCAGATACGCACAGATGCACAGGAGTTATCTGGAGCAGCACAAGCGAGTGATCTATCTCAACCTGCTGACATCGGGCAAGCTGAACGAGCATCTGTATCAGACCGAGCAGACGGCTCTCCAGAGATTGGAGCTTCTGACGAAGCAGCTTTCAGCCGAACAGGGCGTGACGGAGGAACTGAAAGAGAAAGCCCCGATGCAGTGGGTACAGAGAATGAACAACATCCGCAGTCAAGCGGAGGAAGTGATTATGACCGAGCTGATTTACAAGTAAGCGTTGCCAACGCCGATGAGGTCAAGGTCAATCTTCCCACCGTAGAGGAACAAATCGAAATAATAGCCGAAGCAGAGGACGAAAAATCCTCTGCTTTTGCTGTTTCACAGGAGGATATTGACTCTGTTCTGACAAGAGGAAGCGGCTTTCAAGACGGAAAATACCGTATCTACCGTCAGTTTCAGAAATATGAGGACAGCAAAAGTAATATCGCTTTTCTCAAAAAGGAATACGGCATAG
>OLJF01000299.1_pt1 | contig 66694 bp, 70 predicted proteins | sample 1609751 | NCBI WGS metagenome assembly OLJF01 (sample SAMEA4350171, study PRJEB24818) | metagenome | biome: human; feature: gut; material: faeces | place: Denmark | collected 2013-09
AAATTCAACTTGGTTTCTGTTCTCTATATTTTTCGTAAGCACGTTCATCACCCGTACTTATTATACCATATTTCTCCCTGTTTTACGAGAAAAAGTCCACCTTGCGGTGACCTTTTTCGACAGGCTGCTGCATCGCACTACAACAGTGCGATGCAGTTTTTTAGATAAGTTTGTTTAGTATGGAGACAACAGAGGAATACGCTTTCACGCAAACTCCTCTTTCAGCATCTCTGCAAACTCCTCGATATAATACCCGGAATTGTCCTTCTTCCAGAATACGCAGTAGGTCTTGGTCACCGGTTCGCCTCTTCTCACCAGCTGGATACGCTTCACGGCGGAATCAAACCACACCTGCTCTCCGATCACGTCCACCGGCAGATAGCCCTGTCCGGTGATGATCATCAGCCGCGCTTCTTGCAGAGAATCCGCAAACCGGTAATCACCGTGCAGACCAAGACCTTGGGATATTTTTCGGAAAACCTTGCAATGGCCTCCGAAAATTCGCCGCCGTGGTAGCCCTTATAGCAGCCCAGACGAAACGTGTAGCTGTCATCCGCATCCAGCCGCTTTGTCTCGCGGATAAGCTGCTCCAGATCACTGCGGATGATAATGCTCTTGCGGTAAAAGTGCTCCCCGGCAGGCGTGAGACTAATTGATTGAAAAGCAGCAGAAAACTATAATAGAGGCAAGAAAATCAAGAAGGACATCATCAAGGCTGACAGTACCATGTGGAAATTCTGGATTTTCACGCAGGTGCTTATCACCATCGTTCTCTGTCAGAGGACTGCTCATTTATACTAAGCTGCCGGAATGAACAAGAAATAAATAAGATGCATAAAGCCCACTGGCGTATTGAGTTAATACTCGGTATACCGGTGGACATTTTTTGCAGTTTTTCCACGGTTATTGGAACACGAGAACACGTTGGAACACCAAATTCCCATCTCACTATATAATACATACTTTTATATACCCTAAATTTTTGAGAAATCATACAGTGTAATAGCTTTTTTCGTGTTCCGAATTTGGATGTCATAACGATGGGGTGAATTCTTCGGCAGTGAGTGAGGGAGATACAGCAAAGAGCTTCCCTCGGAAGGAGCCGAAGGGTTATGACATACAATCAGAGAGAACAGATTAAAAAGCTGCGTGCTGCCGGGACTGGTTATGGGGAGATCGCCCAGACGCCTGGCATATCAGCAAATACGGTAAAGTCCTTCTGCCGCAGGAATGCTATTACATAGTCTCTGCTGCTTTTTTGCACGACATTCATGCACAGCACGAGGCAGAAAACAGCAGTAAAAAAGCTCCCTCAAAAAGCCAAGATTTGGAGTAAAAGTTTTCCCCCCCACGTGTTCACCGACAGGCTTTTCATGCTTTTTCCGTGGCTTTGGAGACGGGTGCTTGCGTTTCTTTTCCATACGCTTTTGTGACCTTACGGGTTTCTCTTTTGGCTTTTTCTGACCACCTTCCGCAGTCGGCAGGCTCTTCCCGCACTCCATGCAGAAAGAAGCGGCGCCATCAGCAAGATCGGCGCCGCAATAGGGACAGTATTTCATATTCAGCACTCCTTTGGGCAGTATTCGGCATTCATGCCGGGTTTCACGACCCATTGGGGGACGATACGATTATACCACAGCGCCTTTTTCGTGTCATCGGCGCAAACCCTGCCATTTAGTCTGCCATTTCGTGAGACATTTTGTATTCCTCAATAGCCGGGAGCGGAAAAATCGTATATATTTATTTGCGCGGCGGGGCTCATCTTCCCCGCCGCCGCAGCTTCTGTGCCTGCTTCCTTAAAGCGGAGTGCTTATTCCGGTGGAAATCAGATCTGCCACACGATATAATGAATTTACAAGCATACTTTGTGTGCAATACACGCAATGAACGGCGATTTTTGTTGTCTATATAGGTGAAAGGCCTTTACGCAGAGAGAAGGGAGGGCGCAATGAGAGACCATGAGATCATAGAATTGTACTGGGCGCGTAACGAGAGCGCGATTACCGCCACCGCAGAAAAGTACGGGAGCTACTGCCACACGATTGCATATAACATACTGCATAGCAAAGAGGATGCGGAGGAATGTGCCAACGATACATACCTCGGCGCATGGAATTCAATTCCGCCGCAGCGTCCGAACCGTTTGTCGATCTACTTAGGGAAAATCACGCGCAACCTCGCTCTGAACCGTTATAAGCGGTATACTGCCGAAAAACGCGGACACGGACAAGTAGTCCTCGCGCTGTCTGAGCTGGAAGCCTGCGTTCCTTCGGAAACGACTGTGGAGCAGACCGTCGAAGAAAATGAGTTGGCTGCCGCCATTGACCGTTTCCTGTATGCAAAGCCCAAACTAAGCCGTAACATTTTTGTCCGCAGATACTATCATCTCTACGCGATACGGGATATTGCGGACGCATACGGAATGAGCGAGAGCAAGGTGACGTCTTTGCTTTTCCGTATGAGAAACGAATTAAGACGATTTCTTGAAAAGGAGGGAATTATGCTATGAAAACCGAAGTCCTTCTTCGTTCGATCGGAAAGATCAATGACGAGCTCATTGCTGACGCGGAAAGCGAAGCAAATACCAAAAGAAAGCCCGGTTGGGCCAAGCTTGGAATCATGGTTGCCTGCCTTGCACTGGTTCTCTGCACCGGCATCGCTGCAAATGCCATCCGAAGCAATGCGACAGCCGGCACCTTCACAATGGATGTCAACCCCAGCGTGGAATATACGATTGCCAAAAGCGGGATCGTTAAGAATGTACGCTGCTTGAACAGCGATGCGGAAAATGCGCTCAGCGATGTTGCGCTGGGAAAGCAGAGCGTCGAGACCGCTCTAACGCGCACGGTCGCCGCCTACGAAGCCTGCGGATATATGGAAAATGGCGAAGCGACTGTTCTGATCTCTTTTGATTCCCGTCTTGATGCGAATGCCGAACTAAAAGCCTCGCTCTCCGCGGAGATCCGGAAGGCCTTGGAGCAGACCGATGCCGTCGGCACATTGGTTTTCCACTCCGAACTGACGGAAAACGCTGAAGTGGCGAAGATCGCCGAGGAATTCCACGTTTCCCTTGGCCGCGCCGACTGGATCCTTACCGCAGCAAACAAAACCGGGCTGCCCACGGACGAGGTTGCCCGCATGTCGTTGGACGAGCTTCTTAAATTCCAAGAGGCTTCCGGCATTGTTTCTGTCAGTGTGTCGAAGTTCATCTCCTTGGAGGAAGCAAAGAAGATTGCACTGAAGGACGCGAAGCTTGATGAGCTGACGCAGAAGATCGTGTTCACCCGAGAGGAGCTGAACCGCAATCAGGGCAAGCCCTGCTACCTGCTGGAGTTCTACACCGGGACGAATCAATATTTCTACCAAATCGACGCAAAGAGCGGCAGCATTATTTACGCCGGGAAATTTATCACTCTTTCCGAAGCGAAGAAAATCGCCCTGGATGATGCCGGATGCACGGATAAAGTCAGCTTTACCGAGGAAACCCTTGTGAGCGGCGGCATCAAAACGCCTTACTACCGGCTCGTCTTTGCCGATGCAAAAACACAGTGGACATACCGCATTGATGCGGTGCTGGGCATCGTTCTGGAGAAAAAGCAGAAAGAAATTGTGACAACGGACTTCATCTCTTTGGAGGAGGCAAAGCAGATCGCATTAGAGGACGCGGGACTTGATGAATCCACACAAAAAATCGTGTTCACCAAGGAGGTGCTCAGCCGCAATTCAGGCAAGCCCTGCTATATCCTTGAGTTCTACACCGCGAAGAAGCAGTATTCTTACAAGGTGGACGCCAAGAACGGCAGCATCATGGAGGCTTACCACTTCATTCTTCTGGCGGACGCGAAGAAAATCGCACTGGACGATGCCGGGGTCAGCGAAAAGGTCACCTTTACCGAGGAAACGCTGGTTGCCGGCGGCATCAAGTCGCCCTACTATTACTTCGCCTTTGAAAGTGCCTCTGCTCGTTGGACTTACAAAATCAACGCCGTTCTGGGCGTGATCATGGATAAGACCTGCGATAAGATCATTCCCCCTGCCCCGGAGTTTATCGGCTTGGAAAAGGCAAAGCAGATCGTATTAGAGGACGCAGGGCTGGATGAGGCAGCGCAGAAAATCGTGTTCACCCGAGAGGAGCTGAACCGCAATTCTGGCAAGCCCTGCTACATCTTGGAGTTCTACACGGACAAGTGTGCGTATTCCTACAAGGTCGATGCAGTATCCGGGGATATTACCGGGAAGAAAACCGACTGGTTTTCCCGTCAGGAGTCCGAGACTGTACCTGACACGTCTCAAAATTCCGATTCCAAGCAGCGCAGAACAGGTTAAGTTATGACAAGGTGCTTTTAAGCAGCAGAAAATGACACAGCAGAACGTGGGGCGGGATTGTAATACCCTGCTCCACGTTCTCGGCAGCGAAATACAGACAGCAAAAATCTCGACGCTCAAGGAGTTATATGGATTTTCACAGGGGAATACTACCCTATAAAGCCGGAAAGAGTGATGCAGAAGCGGAGCGGTATATTGCATATTCTGCACTATAAACCGTGTCTTCACCATAAAGATACGTGTCTTTAATCCTTAAAAGACCGTTGACCTTGCGCTCAGAGCGCGGGTCAGCGGTCTTTTGCTGGCCAGCCGCAGAAGGCGGCGGCAAATTGGCAGTTCAGCGTTTTATGGCGGCGAAATGAGCATTTTTTGCAATAATCTTCGCATTATTGTGCATTGTATTGCATCGAAGTATCCGATATGATGAATTTACAGTAAATAAGCATGAAAAGGAGCGCACATATGAATGCAGCGGAACTGATCGAATATATCCGCACTGCCGAGAAAAAAACGCCGGTCAAGGTCTACCTCTGGGAACGCTCGCCCACGAGCTTTCCGAAAGCAAGAGTCTTTCCGGCGGGAGACGGGACAAAAATTGTGTTTGGCGACTGGCGGGACATCGGCCCCGCCATCGAGGCGCAGCAGGACGCCATTGCCGATATCGTGATCGAGAGCAGCTGCCGCAATTCAGCCGTACCTCTGCTGGACACGAAGGGGCTGAACGCCCGGATCGAGCCGGGTGCCATCATTCGAGAGCAGGTCGAGATCGGGGAGGGAGCTGTCATCATGATGGGCGCCATCCTCAACATCGGCACAAGCGTGGGCGCAGGTACCATGATCGACATGGGTGCGGTGCTCGGAGGCAGGGCGATGGTCGGCGCACGCTGCCACATCGGCGCAGGCGCGGTGCTGGCCGGGGTGATCGAGCCTGCAAGCGCGACGCCCGTCGTCGTGGAGGATGAGGTGCTCATCGGGGCGAATGCCGTGGTGCTCGAGGGCTGCCGCATCGGCCGCGGTGCGGTCGTCGCCGCAGGTGCGGTCGTCATATCGGACGTACCGCCTGAGAGCGTGGTCGCCGGATGCCCCGCGCACATCATCAAGCACAAAAGCGATGTGTCCGCTGCAAAAACAGCGCTGGTGGACGCCCTGCGGGAGCTTTGAGCCGCAGACGCATGACATTCAAAAAGCAGCAAGGAAGGTTTACAAATATGCAAACGCTCACCCCCATGACAGCGGACCGGCGCGCCCTGCACCGCATCCCCGAGCTGGGCGACGAGCTGCCCAAGACCATGGACTATTTACAAAACGTCCTCGGCACGCTCGGATGCGAGGTGTTCTTCCCGCTTGACAGCGCCGTATGCGCCTATTTTGACTTCGGCGCGGCGGATACACTGGCGTTTCGCGCTGAAATGGACGCACTGCCCATTGCGGAGCAGACAGGTCTGCCGTTTTCTTCTCAGCACAGCGGGCGCATGCATGCCTGCGGTCATGACGGGCACATGGCGATGGCTCTGGAGCTTGGCCGCAGGCTGCGCGGAAAGGAAAATCTGCCGCACAACGTCCTGCTGGTGTTTCAGCCCGCCGAGGAAACGACCGGCGGAGCCAGACGGATCTGTGAAACAGGGGTTTTTGAGCGGCTGCGCGTCAAGGCCATTTTCGCCCTGCATCTCTGGCCGGGGCTTCCCGCCGGGACGCTCGCCGGTTTGCCCGGCCCCATGATGGCGCGCTCGGCCGAGGTGACGTTCACCGCCACGGGCCGCTGCGCACATTTCTGCTCCGCCGGCTCCGGCCGCGACGCGCTTGCCGCCTGCGTGGCATTTTACAACGAGGCGGCGGCGCTGTCGCTCCCGCAAAGGCCGGAGCTCCTGCTCGGCTTTGGACACATGGAGGCCGGAAGCGTCCGCAACGCGCTCGCCGGAAGCGCACGGCTGGAGGGCAGTCTGCGCGCACTCGATGATGCTGCGTTTTGCAGCATCCGGGAGGCACTGGAGACGATCAGCCGCCATGCCGTGCAAACCAGCGGCTGCGAGGCTGCCGTCCATTTCAGCGAGGGCTACCCCGCTGTTGTGAATCCGCCCGATCTGCTCCGCGGGGCTTCTGCGCTGTTTCCCATCGAGGCGCTGAGCGCGCCGAGCATGGCAAGCGACGATTTTTCATACTATCAGCAGCGGCTTCCCGGCCTGTTTCTGTTTTTGGGCTGCGGCGAGACATCGGCGCTGCACACGGCGGAGTTTGACTTTGACGAGCGCGTGCTGGAAGCGGGCGTTCGCTATTATGAAGCGGTCGCGGGAGGAACGGCATGGTAGACAGGCTCTGCACATCGCTCGGCGGGCTCTCTTTGAGCGCCATTCGCCGCTATACCGCCCTCGCCGCAGAGCGTGAGGACTGCATCACGCTGACCATCGGCGAGCCGGATCTTCCCACGCCCGCACCCATATGTGAGGCCGCCGTCCGCCGCGCAGTCGGAGACAAGCCCATCTTTATACTCTGCGACGACGTTTATCGCGGGCTGTGCACGCGTCCCTGTCCGGACCCTGCGGCCCTGCCCGGCCTGCGGGAGCGACTTTTGATCGCCCAGAGCTTTTCAAAGCCGTGGGCGATGACGGGCTGGCGCATCGGATATCTCATGGGCAGTGCGCCGGTCATCCGAAAGCTCAAACAGGAAAGAAGAACTTGACGACCTACAGAAACAGGAGGTAGCTCAAATGAAACAGAAAACACTTTTCCGCGGCATCGCCACGGCGCTTGCCACCCCGATGACATCTTCCGGCGCCATCGACTATGACGCCTACGGCAGACTCATAGACTGGCAGATCGAAAGCGGCATCGCCGGGCTTGTCACCTGCGGCACAACGGGCGAGGCGTCCACAATGACCGCCGAGGAGCACCGGCAGACGATCGCATTTGCCGTAAAGCGGGCCGCCGGGCGCGTACCGGTCATTGCGGGCACCGGCGCAAACTGCACCGAAAAAGCCGTCGAGCTGACACGGTTTGCCTGCGCCGCCGGAGCGGATGCCTGTCTGGTGGTGACGCCCTATTATAACAAGGCAACACAGCGGGGGCTGATCGCCCATTATACCGCCATCGCGGATGCATCAGATAAGCCCGTGATCCTCTATAACGTTCCCTCCCGCACGGGCTGCAACCTGCTGCCCGAGACCTGCGCCGCACTTGCCGGGCATCCGCGCATCGCCGCTGTGAAGGAGGCAAGCGGAAACATCTCGCAGATCGTATCGCTATTTCACAAGGCAGAGGCTCATCTGGACGTCTATTCCGGCAACGACGATCAGATCGTGCCCATCCTCGCCATGGGCGGCGAGGGCTGTATCTCCGTGCTCTCCAATGTGCTGCCCAAGGAGGCGGTTCGGCTGTGCGAGCTGTTCTTCTCCGGCGATGTGCGCGGCGCTGCGGCGCTCCAGTGCCGTCTGCTGCCCGTCATCGACGCGCTGTTTTCCGAGGTCAATCCCATTCCGGTCAAGGCGGCGCTGGCAAAAATGGGCTACGGCACCGACACGCTGCGTCTGCCGCTCACCCCGATGGAGGAAGGAAGCCGGGCCGTCCTTCTGAACGCGCTCAAGGCATGGGGTGTTTGAGATGACAAAGATCCTTCTGCACGGAGCAAACGGCGCGATGGGCAGAGCGCTTCGCGCGCTGCTGGACGCCGGATTTGCAGGCTGCACCGCAGGACCCATGGTCAGCCGCAGCGGAAACGGCGCGTTTGCGTCCTTTTCCGAAGTTCTGGAGCCTGCCGACGTCGTGCTCGACTTTTCCTTTCACACCGCAACCGAAAGTGCGCTTGGCTTTGCGCTGGAGCACGGCCTTCCCATCGTGATCGGTACCACCGGACACACGCAGCAGGAGCGCGCGCGCATCGAGCGCGCCTCAGAGCAGATCCCCGTCTTTTTTTCCGGCAACATGAGTCTCGGTATTGCGGCGCTCTGCGGCCTTGTGCGCGAGGCCGCGCGCCTGTTTCCGGAGGCGGAGATCGAGATCGTGGAGACGCATCACAGCCGCAAGGCGGACGCTCCGAGCGGCACGGCGCGTATGCTCGCCGCCGCCATTCAAAAAGAGCGGCCGGAGGCAGCGCTCGTGTGCGGCCGCAGCGGCTTTTCACCGCGAAACCACAGCGAGATCGGCATATCCTCCATCCGCCTCGGCAGTGTGACCGGCATCCATGAGGTGCTGATCTCGACCGGAGCCGAGACGCTGAGTCTGAAGCACGAGGCGCATGACCGGCGGCTGTTCGCGGAGGGTGCGCTGCGGGCAGCAGTCTTCCTCTGCGGCAGGCAGCCCGGTCTTTACGATATGGACGATCTTTTGAAGGGAGACGCCCTATGAAAACAGCGAAATTCGGCGGCACATCTCTGGCAGATGCAGCCCGCTTCCGGCAGGTAAAGCGCATCGTATCGGCAGACCCGGAGCTGCGCTTTGTCGTGGTCTCCGCCCCGGGAAAGCGCTCTGCGGAGGACAAAAAGGTGACGGATCTGCTGTATGACTGCCATGCCGCTGTAAAAACAGGCACAGACCCCGGGACTGCCTTTGCGCCTGTCGCTGCGAGGTTCCGGCAGATCGTGCAGGAGCTTGATCTCGCCATAGACTTAGAGTCGGAGCTGCGGCAAATCGAGGCGGCGCTTGCCTCCGGCGCATCCGAAGCATACTGTGTCAGCCGGGGTGAATACCTCAGCGGGCGGATGCTGGCAGCCCTGCTGGGCTGGCCGTTTCTCGACCCGGCAGAGCTGCACTTCTTTGACGCTGACGGCTTCCCGCAGCACAAGCTGGCGGAACGGTCGCTAACGCGCAGGCTCCGCGGCATGGAGCGTGCCGTCATGCCCGGCTTCTACGGCGGCGGCGCGGACGGCCGCATCCACACGCTGCCGCGCGGCGGCTCGGATATCTCCGGGGCGCTGCTGGCAAGCGCCTCCGGGTCGGATGCCTACGAAAACTGGACGGACGTAGCCGGTATCTTCCGCGCCGATCCCGCAATCGTGCCCAGCGCAAGGGCGATTCCTGCCATGGCCTATGACGAGGTACGGGAGCTCGCGTATATGGGGGCCAACGTGCTGCACGAGGACGCGGTGACGCCAGCCCGGCGTATGGGCATTCCCATTCACATCCGCTCCACGATGCAGCCGGACACCCCCGGCACCCTCGTCTCCTCGCAGAGCCCTCCTTCCGTCTGTCCCGTCACGGGAATCGCAGGGCGCAAGGGCTATTGCTCCATACAGGTGGAGAAGGAAAATATGAACAGCGCCGTGGGCTACTGCCGCCGGATTCTCTCGGTGCTCGAAACGCACGAAGTCCCTTTTGACCACATCGCGACGGGGCTTGGCAGCATCTCGTTCATCGCCCCGGTCGCGGCGGTCTCCGCCTGCCGCGAGGCGCTTTTGTCGGACATTTCCGCCGCCGTCCGCCCGGACAGCATCTGCGTTGCAGACGGGCTTGCCATGGTGTCCATCGTCGGACGGGACATGGCGGGAAGGCCGGGCGTCTCCGGCCGTCTGCTCTGTGCGCTCGGACGCGCCGGCATCAACGTGCGGATGATCGTGCAGGGCACGCGCGAGATCAACATCACCGTTGGCATCAGCGAGCCGGAATATGAAAAAGCCGTGCACGCGGTGCACGGTGAATTCTTCCCGGAAGCGCCCCAGTGAGCCTTTGATCGCGCTCCTTCTCTTGACTTTGTTCTTTCTCTGGCGCGCCTCAGCCCGCCTTTTCTGATATCCTGCTGCGGAGCGCAGAAGCGCTCCGCTTTGTCCGATGCATAAAAAGCGGTCGGCAGCGTTCAACTGCCAACCACCAAAAAAGCGGGGCAGTTCATCGCGCCCAAGGCCGCTTTTTGTGTCCTGTTTTATGAAAAAGACGCTTCTTCCGCGCCTCGCGCCAGGCGGGACAACGCACAGACCGCGTACATATAGCCTGCAAGGATCAGCGGTGCCGGCAGCCCGTAAAGCAGCGGCACCGGGATGATACGCCAAAACAGCTTGAGTACGCTGATCTCCGCGCCATAAGTGAAGAAGTAGTTTGCCTCCGGGCAGAGCGTGAGGCGCAACAGGAGATTGATAAGGTGCGCGCCAACGGCAAGCAAACCAAAGGTCTTGAGGATCCGTGGGATATCCTTTGGGTCGGGGCGGTAAAACCCCAGCGTCGCCAGACTCAGGCCGCAGACAACAAGAATCGCGTGGGTCACATAGTAGCCAAAGATCCGCGGCAGGAACAGCGAAAAGCCGGAGAACAGAGGCTCCGGAAAGAGCAGCGCCATCAGTGCGCCAAGGGGCGCTACAAAGAATGAAAAGCCCATGATCGAGCGATTTCTCTTCCATAGTCCGATGGGGATCAGGAATAGATTAATGTTGCACAGGTGCAGCGGCAGCTCATTGAAAATGTTGAAGCCATTGGGATAGTACGCACGGATATACGCTGCGTCCATGGACAGTGAGAGCTTGTAGACGGTAAACAGCGCAAGATTAAAAAGGCACATGCCGATCAGAAGCCGGGAGCGACGTGCTTCCGGTTTTTTGCGCAGCAGCAAGAATATGAGCAGCGCCGCCGCTGCCGTCAGCAAAAGCAGGAGCAGATGCAGCCCGCGAAAAGGCGTTATAGATAATCCGTTCATTTCACACGCCGGAATGTCTTTCCGGTCTTCTCCTCAAGAAATCGTTTGAATTCCTCCGCCGTCCCGCCGGTGAGGGTGCGCTTGTCCAGAGGCTGCGCATAGCGTTTTTTCATCAGAAAGATGATGTAGTCCTGCGACTCCGCCATGGCGTCGATCAGCTCATAGCGGAAGGTGGAGGTGGTGGCCGCCGTAACGACGGTATAGGAATCCTCGCCGAATGCGACATGATAGTCCTTTGTGCCCGCCAGCGCGTTTTTGCGGGCGATCATGCCATTGAACCGATCCTGAAACAGCAGAACGGACAGCAGTATCACCTCTACCAGCAAGGAAATCACCGTTCTGGCATCAAGCGTAAAAGACTCTCCATCGAATGGAATCAGCAGCAATGCGCTGAATAAAAAGACGCTCCAGCCGAAAATGGCCCAAAGGATGCTGCGTTTTCGCCGCAGCACCTTGCGCATCGCGCGGGCGGCTATGGTCATGGAATGATTCGTGATATCACTGTGAATTTCAAAAGTCATTCATATTCTCCGTTGTAAGTAATTCTGCATCCGCAGGGCTTTGGGGTCTTGCAGTTGCCGCCGGGCAGCGCGGCTGGCACTTGTTCATCGCATCAGCCGCATCTCATTCTCAAACTGTTCCATCGCCTCCTGCCGGCTGGGGACTTGTGCAAGCGTACAGGAAAACTGCTGGCCGAACAGAGGCTGGGACAGTGTCTCCGCCCAATGCGTCAGCACCTCCGGAGTGAGGGGGCGCTCCTCCCGGAGAAAGATCACCCCGTAATAGGGCGGTACAGACGGAGAAAGCAGCTGTGTCAGCGGGACGCCGCTCCGGACGGAGGCGTTGCAGAAATGCATCTCCGGCGAAAAAAGCGGATAGTACAGCGCCCCGACGAACCAGTCTTGTTCACCGCTTCTGAGCCGCCTTGCCTGCTCCAGAAAGTGCGGATGATCCGGGTTATCCGGCTCCACAAACTCACCGTCCAGAATGGTCTGGTGAAGGGCAGGGAGGTTATGGAAATCAAAGTGGAAAAAGGGCGCCTTTCCTGCCTCGTCCTCGGAAAGAGAAAACTCCGCCGCATGGAAAGGCTCCCAGTCCTTGCCGCAGCGGTAATAGCCCCACCAGTAGTTCCAGTCATAAATATGCAGATATTTTTTTACTTTGCAGTCCATAGATGTACTCCATTCTAACAATGTCGGCACAAGAGGAAATCACAGGGAACTCGCCGCCCGGCACCAACAAAATCTTTTCTAAGTCCGTCTTTTTTCAAGAAGGGCGCTCAAAGACAGCGCGATGATCTTCTTATCTGCTCACCGGAATGGAGATCTCAAACACGGCGCCGGTGTCCCCGTTGTAGGCGCGGATCGTTCCCTTATGCAGGTGGATGATCTCCTTCGTCAGGGCAAGGCCGATGCCGGATTTTCCGCTCCGCCCCATGTAGAAGCGGTCAAAGATATGGGGCAGATCTTCCTCGGCGATGCCGTCCCCGTCGTCCTGTATCCGTATCGTCACATACCGCTTGTCCGCGCGGCAGGTCAGGCGCAGCTCGCTGCGGGCATAGCGCACACCGTTGGATAGGATATTGGTGACGGCTCTGCGCAGCCGGGTATCGTCACAGCTGACCATAACGGACGTTTCGGGGAAGTCCGGCGTGATGGTGATACCGCTGGCGGCGGCTGCCGGCTCCACGGCGCGTATGCTGTCGTAGAGCAGCTCCCGAACATCCATCTCGGAAAGGGTAAGCTGCTGCCGCCCCATATCGATTTTGGAGATGTCCAGAAGCTCGTCCACCAGCCCCGTCATGCGGTCGCTCTCCGCCAGAATCACCTCCGCCGCGCTGCCTGTGTCCATCACACCCGCCTGTATGCCCTCCGCATAGCCCTGTATCGCCATAAGCGGCGTTTTCAGTTCATGGGAGGCGTTCTGAAAGAAGGTCTGCTGCCGCTCCGCCTCCTTTTCAATATCCCTGCCGAAGCGGAAGCCCAGCAGACACATGACGGAGGAGATTGCCAGCAGCACTCCAAAGAACGCCCAGTTCAGCGTCACGATATAGCGGGTGATTGGGCCGATGTCTATGTACATGATGTAGGCGTACGGCTTTTCCCAATCGTCCTGCTCCTCCTGCACGGACATGAATATCAGGTGATGCCTGTCCGTTTTGAAGGTATAGCATTGATTGAGTGCAATATCCCGCCCGGCGCAGTATTCCAGCAATTTTTTCTCCAGGCGATAGGTATCCCGGTTCCATGTGTTAGGTCGGTATCCGTCATCCAGTTCCAAAAAGACGATGCTGGGGGTAAAGAAATTCCCCTCCCCCTCGCCCTCGTCATAGATCGGCTCATCGTCGGTATAGGGGATGGTGCGGTTCTGGTACTGTGCCTCGCTGATGAGCGCCTTTTTTGCCTCACTCACAAAGTGGGCAGGTATGATGAGGTTTACCGCCACCATGAAAAGGGCAAAGAGCAGCAGTGCCGCACCGAGGATCAGATACACGATCCGCAGCTTGATGTTTTTCATACGCTTCCTGCTCCCTTCAGCTTGTAGCCAAAGCCCCATATGGTGCTTATGCTGACGGTGCTGCCCGCTTGCAGCAGCTTTTTCCGGATACGGCGCAGGGTTTCGTCGGTCACGCGGGTCTCCACCTCCGAGTCGAAGCCCCACACCGCGCTGAGCAGCTCCTCACGGGAATAGGCCTTTTCCGGCTGCTTCATCATATAGCTGAGCAGCCGCAGCTCGGTCTGGGTCAGCGCCACGATCGTGCTTCCGCAAAAGACGGCGTTTTCCGTAGCGGAATAGCGGATATCCCCGTAATGCAGCTCGTCCTCCGCCGCCGCCGTTTTTCCCCTGTCCATCTCCACACGGCGCAGCAGCGCTTTGACCTTCATCAGAAGAATGGTCGGGCGAAAGGGCTTGGTGAGATAATCATCGCTGCCCTGGCTGATGCCCATGACGTAGTCCAGCTCGCTGTCCTTGGCTGTAAGCAGGATGATGGGAATATCGGAAACAGCGCGAAGCTCCCGGCACACGGTAAGTCCGTCCGTGCCGGGCATCATAATGTCCAGTATTACAAGCTCCGCAGGCTCCTGACGAAACGCCTCCAGCAGCGCGTCACCGCTTTCAAAGGAGCGCACGGTATATCCGTCGCTTGCCAGGAAGCTATGGAGCAGCTCCCGGATGCTCTTTTCATCGTCCGCCAAATAGATGGAATGTCCCATGTGTCCTCCTTGAAAGCAGCGCCAAATGCTGCGCGTGGGCGCAGCATCGGCATGATGTTGATTTTATACTATCAGAATCTCACCTTTCCGTCAAATGGGGCAGATACCGCTTTCGCAGCCGGTGTTGCCCCAAATGGTATCGTACAGCTTGCACAGCTGGTTATCAAGCTCTACCAGACGGTTATAGTCGGCGATCAGCTCGTCCTTTTCCGCGTCGGACAGGAAGCTCAGGCTGCGGATAAAGGTGGCCTCATCGTAGTTGTCGAAGTCGTAGTCGTCCGGAAGATTGAAGTACGCTTCATCTACCTTATCCCACAGATCGGCGTTCTTCTCGCAGACGCGGTCATACTCCTGCTCCAGGGTGTCGATCTCATCCAGCACCTTGGGGTCGGCCTTTTCCAGCGCCTTCTCGTAAAGAGGCATATTGTCGCAGTCGGGCAGCTGAGCGTACAGTGCCTCCATCTCGGTGTCAAGGCCGTTCAACTCCTTGATGTCCGCCAGAAGCGTTTCCTTCTCCGCTTCGGTCAGGGCGTTGGTGCTGCGGATAAACGCCGCCTCATCAAAGTTTGTGAAGTCGTAGTCGTCGGGCAGGGCGTTGCAGATTTCGTCCAGCTTTTCCCACAGCGCCGCGTTTCTCTGGAAGATGGCGTCGCTCTTCTCTTCCACCGCCTCGATCTGCTCCCAGATGGCGTCCTCATTCTCGGTGGCAATGGCAGTTGTCTGCCCTGCCGTGTCAGGCGCAGCCGCCAAAGCTGCGGTCGATGCGCCGATGGCCGATACCATCAATGCCAGTGCCAGTGCAAAGCTCAAAACTGTTTTCTTTTTCATGGTATGTTACGCTCCTTTTTGAAGTATGTTGCGGTTGTGTATCAACCTTGACTGCATCATACCAGAAGCGGCTTCGAATTTCCCCCGCAAAAGTGCAGGGAAAGTGTCACAAAAGTGCAACGAGACCAACCCGTAAAATGAACGAAAGCCCGCTCCACGCCTCAAGGGCAGAAACAGGCGGACGTTCTTATTCCGATTTCACTTCGCGCATCAGGATGGACCTCATTCATATATTCCCCGGTCCGTTTGCAAAGGCAAGCCATTTTGCGCCGTAAAAATCAAAGTAGAAGCGCTGCCCCACCTCGTTTTCCACAAAGCGTCTTTTAATATGATACCAGCCGCGAAGCTCATCTCGCAGGGCGGCGCGATTTCGATGGGGTACATCGTAGCTGTCGCTTGCCAGCAGCAACAGATAATTGCTCTCGCCCATGTCCAACGATTGAATGACTTTCTGATAAAATGCCTGCCGCATCCGCGCATCCTTCGCGCCGGATGTGCGCAGCTCCATCAACATTCTGTGTTCTTCTCCCGTCATGACCTGCTGGGTGGAAAACACAATATCGATCAGGTTTTTTCCGAGTGCTCCTGACAGTGCCTTTTTCAGCAGGCTGAGGTATTTTTCAGCTTCCTCCTGCGTCACCATGCCAAGCGACTCGTCCAAATCGGTTATAATCTCCTTATTGCCATTAACAAAACATCCGCAAACACGGCTGATGGTATTTTTATCCGGCTTCCAGCGGCGCCGCAGCTCGTTGAGTTCTTTTTGGTTCATTGGTTTTATCAGCCCTTGACTGCGTATCCTTCCATATTGCAAGACTGCCGCTCGGCAGTTTTCGCTGTCGGGCGGCTATCTCATGCTTAAAGCAATATATTCAGGGTCTGCAGAGCAATGCTGATTACGGAAATAAGCACCTTGCATCCGTTCTCGCCTTTGAAAGATTGAACTTTAGAGAAACATACGCCCCAGACGAAGGAGGAAACGAAGTTATTACAAATAGTGGCGATCATCAAGCCGCAGCTAAGCCTGCAAGTAGTATTGATTACAGGAAAGGCAATCAGACACAGGACAACATTCTGCCGCCCCTACATCTTGCTTATAATTCATCCTCCGTCCGCTTTTGCAGGAGGGATAAGCCCAAAAAGCAGAGTGCAGAGAAGGCGATGCCGCAAAGAATGTATATCCAGTTAAAGAACAGCAGGTTGACTGCATACCGCATGGGCATCCGTGTAAAGAGTACCGCATACGGTTCGACCCTTCCGATCGCCTCCATGACCGCTGTGACACGGAAGGGACTGATCCCGCACAGGTACGCGCCGAGGAAATACAATGTCAACTTCTCGGCAACGGCAGGAAGCAGGAGTCCGAGCACATAAAACCACGGTTTTTGCTTCTTGCAACACTTCCACAGATACAGCGCCCCAAAGCAGTACGGCAGCAGCGCAAGGCAGATGCCCTGAGCGGTCAGGTGCAGCTGCAGCCCGAATACAAGAAAGACCATACGGATCAAAAGGTATCCGCCGAGAATGATCAGCCAGCAGATCAGCAGGGATCTCAAGATGAGTTTCCTATGTGCGGGTGCTTCATGGTTATGCATTTTCTTTTCCTCCTTACAGATTCTCATTTTTCAAGGCGTCGATGGGATTGTCCTTTTTCACTTTCCTCATTGCGTACATCATGGTGGCGAATACGACCAGAAATACGCTCAGTACGGCGATGCCGATGGCCGCCCACGGCAGATGGAAGGAGGTTTCATAGGCCGTTGTGACTGCGCGGTAGATGAGATATGTAATGCCGCAGGACACCGGCAAACCGAGAAGCAGCGCCTTGGAGCCGTACAGCAGGCACTCGTAATTCATCATCCTGCGAAAGCCCTTCTGCGTCATGCCCACCGATTTCAGCATGGCAAATTCCCGGCGGCGCAGGCTGATATTCGTGGAAATTGTGTTGAATACATTGGCCGCGGCAATCAGAGAGATCAGCACGATAAAGCCGTAGGCAAATACCCGGATGATGGTCACAACATTCCGGTTTGTCTCGGCGTTTGCGGCGTAGTCGAAAAGCTGCCGGCTGCTGAGACCGTTTTCCGTCAGCATGGTCGCCAGATTTTCAAAGCTCGCGGCGTGATCGCTCGATGTGAGGAAATACTCTGTATTACGGAATTGATTCAGCGCCGCCTCGGGAACCACGCTCTCCAGCATGCTGTACGGATAGATCATATTGATGGCCACCGGCGTGCTGCGGCTGACAAAGAATGGAGCCTCCTCAATGGTTTTTTCGGACCGCAGCGTGTACTTTGCAAAGGATTCCTCATAGGGCAGCTCAATGATGTCGTTCTCGTTGTCTCTGTTTTGATAGAGGACGACCTTATTGCCGTTCTCATCGATTCGGCTGTCTTTTCTGTAATATCCGTCGATCTCTACATAGTAAAGACCCTCGATCACGCACCCATCGCCCTTGAGCGTGTCCAGCGTGACATACTTCTCAAGCCGGCGGTCAAGTTCAATGTTGCGATCCAGGGCAATGCCCAAGGGTTTGTCCCGGTCATAGTAATCCGCTTCCTTCAGGTTGTACTTTTCCAGTAACCTGTTGAACTCGGTGTCCGCAACAAAGTACAGATAACCGGAGATGCCAAGATCCTTCGGCGCTGCGTCCTCACGCTCCATGCCGAAGTCGGCAAAACGGTCGGCATACATTGCCGTGACATATTTGCGGGAGATATCGCCCTGCAAAAACTGCTTCTTGGTATATGTTCCGCCGGTGACATTCTGCTCGGAGAAAAGCAGCTCCAGAAGCGCATCTGGCCTCATGGCGGCGGAAGCGTCCGACTCTGCCGCATAGATCAGGTCGAATTGATCGGAGGCCAACCCTCCCTCAGCGGATTCCATCATGTAGTCGGTGAAGGCCGCCGCAGAAACAAAGAGGACGATGCTCATAAAGAGGCTGACGACGGTGGTTCTGTATTTTTTCCGGTTGCGCTTATAGTGCTTGCCGGCAAGGACGCCGGGGAGTCCGAACAGCTTGTAGGCAAGCTTTGAGGTTCGGACGGGTCTGCCGCTTACCTTGATGTCCATGCTTTGGCGGATCGCCTCCACGGCGGAAACTCCGGTTGCCCTCTTGGACGGTATCCATGCCGAGATCAGAACCGTGATAAGTGCGATGGCCGCAGCAATGAGGATAGCCTGCCACGATACGCAGATCCGCATGGGAATGTCCGCACGGACGATGGAGGAGAATTTGTCTCCGATCAGAAGCAGCGTTATGCCGATACCGCCGATGCCCACCAGGATTCCCAGCGGGATGCCGACAATGCTGACCGCCAGCGCCTCAAACAGCACCATTCTTCGAAGCTGCTTTTTTGTGGCGCCTACCGAGGACAGAAGGCCGAATTGCTTTGTCCGCTCCGAAACAGAAATGGAGAATGCGTTATAGATGAGCGATACGGAACCGAACACGATCAGAGCGATGATGATGGCGGCGAGGCTGTAAAACGCGGTAAGGAAGGAATCGAACGGAGCTGCGCCGGAATACAGCAGGACCTTCGTATTGTAGGCATAGCCATACTCTTGCGTATAGCCCGTTTCCTTCATGAAGTCATACACTCCGGCGGGCTTGTGCAGCTTGAAATAACAATGAAGCGGAGACTGTTCGGCGGATTTGGTGTCCGCTGCCGTAAGCGCTGTGTACCCGGGCGCGGAATAGTCCTCAAAGGTAGGCCTTTCATAGATACCGACCACCGTATAAGTTCTTGGTTCGGTGTTTTCGAGCCTTTCGCCGCTCATAATCTCCACCTGCGTTTCGCTGTCATAGGTGTATACGGGCGTGTCCTGTCCCAGCCTCCGGCCGTCAAGTGTCCTGTCGCCCACCTCAAGCGTGACGGTGTCGCCGAGCTTATAATTCACCTTGCCGTTTGATGTCAGGTGCTCCGGCAGAATAATTTCCGTGGAGTCCTTCGGCAGCGTACCTAAAATGAGATGCACCGGCATTGTCTCAAAATATCCGGACGCCGCGTCGCCGCCGAGCACATACAGATAGGGCTTGCGCTCGTTGGCACTGTCGATCTTCGCGTAACCCAGAACCTGCGCATAGGCGGCGGTGGAAACCTTGCCGGAATCGCGGATGTCTCCATAGTCCTTGTATGCAGCGTCATAGACCGCTCCGTGCCAGTCTCCGCTGCTGTAGATCTCGCAGCGCAGCACGAAGTTCTGCATACTGGAGACAAAGGTCGTGGATGCGCAGATCATCGCCGCCGAGAGCATAATGCCGATGATCGTGACGACAGTCCTCGCCCTGTTTTTCTTCAGGCTCTCTAAGGTTACCTTGCTGAAAACATTCATCTGCGGATCACCTCGTCTCTGGTGATTTTCCCGTCCTCAATGGAAAGGATGCGATCCGCCTGCAGGGCGATGCTTTCGTCGTGGGTGATGACAATGAGGGTTTGCCCGTATTTTTCGTTGGATACCTTCAGCAGCTCCACGATCTCCCGGCTGCTTTTGGAGTCAAGATTCCCGGTGGGCTCGTCGGCAAGCACCACCGCGGGCGCGTTCATCAGAGCCCGACCGATGGACACCCGCTGCTGCTGACCGCCGGAGAGCTGATTCGGCAGGTGGTTCTCCCGGCCGGTAAGTTTCAGAGTGGTCATCAGCTCAGCCAGTCGATTTTGATTGACCTTCTGCCCGTCCATCAGGACAGGGAGAGTGATGTTTTCCGTTACATTGAGCACTGGAATGAGATTGTAAAACTGATAGATCAGTCCCACCTGACGGCGGCGGAAGATGGCAAGCTGTTCCTCGTTCTGCGCATACACATCCTTGCCGTCCATAAATACTTTGCCGCCTGTAGGCCGGTCTACGCCGCCGAGGATGTGAAGCAGTGTGGATTTGCCCGAGCCGGAGGGGCCGATCACGGCGACAAACTCTCCCTTCTCCACCGAAAAGGAAACGCCGTCCAGCGCCCGCACCTCGTTCTCGCCCTTGCCATATACCTTTGTCAGGTTTTCCACTCTCATAATCTCCATATCGGGATACTCCTTTCGCTTTTTACACCCTCATTCTATTTTGTCAAGGTGACACAGCGGTGACTTTCGGGTGACGGATCCGTCACTTAGTAAAAAAGGGAGCCGCCGGTCAGACGGTTCCCTTATAAAATCGGATGGTGAACATGGCTCCTGCGGGCTTGCGGTTCTCTGCCTTTACGGTTCCACCCTGACCGGTTATGATCATGCGCGACAGCGCAAGCCCGATCCCAAAGCTTTTGCCGTCGGAATCCTTGCCCTTATAGAAGCGCTCAAAGATATGCGGCAGATCCTCCGGAGAAATGCCCGTGCCGTTGTCCTTAATTATAATTTCGGAATACAGGGCGTTTTCGGCTGCGTCAATTTCGATCCTGCCGCCCTCGGGGGTGTGTTCCATGCAGTTCTTCACAATATTGCCGATGGCTTCGCAGGTCCACGGGAGATCTCCCCGGAAAGCTCCGTCCGCATGGATGAGCAGCTCCTGCCCGCGCAGCTCCATGGGAATGAGCAGGGTCACACAGGACTTTTTGATCAGTTCCTCCAGGCTGACCTGCTCCTGCTTGAACTGCACCGTGCCGGCGTCCAGCCGTGAGATCTTCAGAAGTGTGGTGATCAGCCAGTCAATGCGGGAGAGCAGCTCGTAGAGCTCATGGATAAGCTGCTGCCTGCGCGCGTCGGTCAGCTTCGGCTCCGACAGCAGTCCAATCAGCAGATTGATAGAGGTCAGGGGCGTGCGGATCTGGTGAGAGATGTCCGCGATGGAATCGGCAAGGTGCGCCTTTTCCCTTGTCAGCGTTTGCTGCTGCTCACGCAGGCGTATGGTCATCTTATAGATCTCACTGTGGAGGATGCTCAGCTCGCCCTCCGAATAGCTGTCAAAATTGATCGAACTGTCGCCGTGCAGAACCTGATTGATATCATCCGCAAGGGAAGAAATCCTCTGATACCTCTTGTAAGTGCTGATGCAGAAGACCAGCATAAGGAGCAGAGAAAGCCCTGCGGCTGTCAGCCCGGCGCGAATGTCGAAGAAAAAGCAGACGGCGCAGGCGGCTGCGGAGAGCAGCAGCTGCCACAGCAGTGCCTTTCGCACCTCTTTGTTTTTCAGCAGTTTGATCATGCGTCCACCTTATATCCTGTCCCGCGAACCGTCAGAATGATCTTCGGGTCGGCAGGGTCGTCCTCAATCTTCTCCCGCAGCCGCTTGATGTACACCGTCAGCGTATTGTCATTGACATACTCGCCGGCAACATCCCAGATGGCGTCAAGAAGCCGCTCACGGGTAAGCACGATTCCCCGATTGTTGATGAAAAACAGCAGAATCCGGTATTCCAGTGCTGAGAGGAACAGGTCCCTGCTGTTCTTCACCGCCGTGCCCTTTTCGGTGTCCACCACCACATCACCGAGCTTCACCGTTTTGCCCATGCTGCCGGTGAGTCGGAGCACATTTCGGATGCGGGAGATAAGCTCTCGTGGGCGAAACGGCTTTGGAATGTAATCGTCGGCGCCCAGATCGAAGCCCGTAACGGTGCTGAACTCGTCGCCTGACGCGGTAAGGAAAATAACGGGGACATCAAACTCGGCCTTGATCGCTCTGCACGCCGCGAAGCCATTGCCCTCCGCCAGAGACACATCCAGCAGCACAAGATCCGCCTTTTCCTCCGCAAGCAGCTTCATGGCCGCCGCCTGCCCGGATACACTTCGCACAAGGTACCCTTCGCTGTTCAGATATTCGCTCAAGCTCGCAACGATAATTTTATCGTCTTCTACCAATAGTATCTTTATCATAGTCGGTCCTTTATTCTGATTGCCGCGGAATTACAACCACTTCCCGATGAAGCCATATTCCACACGGTTGCCATCGTCCCATTCTGCAATCACACGGTAAACAAAGCTGCCGCTTTTCAGATCGAACGCATATCCTCCGTCATACGGAAGAATGCCTGTGATTGTCTCAACCTCGCCGCCGTTTTGGGGGGCGCATTGTATCCGCACTGTATCCGGCTGCACCTCGAAATATAACCAGACTTCATTGGACTTTCTGTGGGAAACCAGTCCTGCCCTGACTGCCGTGATCTCCGGCAGAGAGGACTCTTCGCCGATCTCAGGCCCGCATCCAATGATGGAACTCATGGTTCCATCCTCGTTTGGTTCCGGGGACTGCCAGTAGAAGGCGCAGGGGGATGCCGTGATCTCATCTGTTTCACCCATTGACCCGGACATCGCATTCACCAGAAGCTCCGGTACGGTGATTTGGTCGGAGGGCTGTGTCTCCTTATACGGCAGATGCATTTTTACTTCAAACTCTACCCAGTTTGCCATCGGCTTGGAATACTCCGTGCCCTCCTCGTACCGAAACTCCGTCTGCAAGCGGTATCGTTCCCCGGCTATCAGGCGATACGGCGCCGTCAGGTCATAGGAGAGCTCGTTATCCATGCCGCTGGGAATGCTGTACCCGATGTCGGGATAATCAACCTGCCGTGCGGGCGTGACCTTTTGCCATACACCGTCTTTCATTTGATATAGCTCAAACGCCTGCCCGTAGGCAATCGTCTTGCCGGAATCGTTTTTCCAGCGCAGGTCGAGCCGGAGATTCACGCTCCCGCCGCCAATACGCATAACCTCAAAGCCTACGCCCTCGGCATCGCTTCCCGCGTCAAGAATGCGAAGCAGCTCGTTCTGCGGAAATTGTGGCTCCGGCTGCTTCCCGCAGCGATAATATGTCACCGCCGCAAACGCACATGCGGCAATAGCAATTATGGCAAGAACGACCACCCATATCACGGAAACCTTTCGTTTCATCATGGTGCACCTTCCTTTCTATCTTTTTGTTCTCTTTTTCCTGCGGCTTAGCAGAAACACGGCTACGCCAACGGCGGCAAGCACTGCCGCCATTACAATGATAAACTCCGTCGGCATAATGTACAAGCTCGACCACTTCGGCGGCTGAGGGTTCTCCGATTCGGAAAGCGTAAAGGTCAGTTCGCCCTCCGGCAGACCCGGCAGGGTCAGCACATACCCACCGTCCGTCCTTGTAAAGCCGTCAATGCCGCATTCCGTCATGTAATAGGGCGTATTTACCACAACTTCCAATTCCCCGAACTGCGCCCAGGTCTTTGCCGGGGAAAGCAGATAGGTATACGCATAGAGGCTCGGTGTATAGCCCGCATCAATGGCGGGATACAGCGGCGCTGTCACCGCGTTTTTCAATGTCTGCCCCGGCTCCAGTGTGAGGGTGTACTCATACCATCGCATCAGTGAAAAATCTCCCTCTTCGATCTGGATCAGACCGTTTCCCCATGTTTCGGAACTGAGCCGCAGAAGCTCGACCTGAGCATTGTACCAGTCAGACTCCAGAATGCCGGAGTTTTCGTCATAGCCACGGAGAGCATAGTCCTTGAAGGTCATCTCGGAAATCTCCGGCGACACTGTGCCTTCGATAACCTTTTCGCAGCCGCCATTTTCATACAGCGTCCATACAAGCCCCTCCTTCGGCAGCTCGCCGAAGATATACACCGTGATCGTATCGCCGTTTTGTACCCAGCAGGAAGCTTGCACCCCCTCCTTCAGCCGCGCTCCGCCGGTTTGCTCCTCGCACAGTACCCGCGTTTTTGTGCTGTCTGCATTTATGACAAATGCGGCGGTCGCCGCGCCGTATTCCTTATCTATGCCCGTGACGGAATACCTCTGCACCCAGACCGGCAGATCGGGATTGAAAAAGCTGTCGGAGATATAGCTGTCCGCCAGCTTCGGCAGATCCTCGTCAAGGGAAAAAGTTGTGTGCCGTGCCTTCAAGGTGTGCCGAACGGTCGCCTCTACTGGTTTTCCATCCAGCGTAACGCCGTATTTTAGGGTATCGGAAACATCGACCGGCCGACCCGTTGCACGGTCATAGATGTATTCTCCGTAATGTGGAAGATTACCGAACGGGAAAACCAGCGTGGCCGTGACCGCATAGTCGGCAGGGTTACGGAAGGTGTATTCTGCCGTGACTTTCCCGGTATAGGCGAGGAAACTGTCCGTATCCGGATAATACTGTTCTGGAAATTCCTGCACATCGAAGGTCAAAAGCTCTTTGTCCACCACAATGGGGCAATCCTCTCCCGTCACGACCGCGCCCGTGCCGTCCGTGCCGCGCCAATGCCGTTGGGCGGAATTGGCACAGGCGGGTTGTATACAAACTCCTGCCAGCAGCAGGATCAACAGGACTCCCGCAGTTATTTTCTTTTTCACATATATCGCCTCCTTGCTGTTTGTGAATCCTATCCGCCAATTTCTCGGCTCTGATCGGGGTGAACGTTCAAATCCTCCCGTCGCTGATTTCAATTTTCCTTCCGCACAGATCGGCGTACCGCTGCTCATGCGTCACCAGCAGCACGGTGTTTCCGCGGCGGTTGACGGCGAGCAGCAGCTCCATGATCTCGTCCGCCGCCTTCTTATCGAGATTTCCGGTGGGCTCGTCGGCAAGGAGAATCACCGGGTCGTTGATCAGGGCGCGGGCGATAGCCACGCGCTGTCTCTGTCCGCCGGACAGCTCACTCGGCAGATGCTTTAGGCGGTTCTCAATGCCCAAAAAGCCCGCCAACTCCCGCAGCTTTGCCTTATCCGGCTTTTTGCCGTCCAGCAGCAACGGCATGATGATGTTCTCCTCCGCCGTCAGAATGGGAATCAGGTTGAAGTCCTGAAAGATATAGCCGAGCTTCCGTCTGCGTATTCCGGATAGCGTCTCGTCATCGGATGAGCAGATGTCCACACCGTCTACCTCCACGCTGCCGGAGGTGGAATGCTCAATACCGCCGATCAGGTTCAGAAGGGTGGTCTTGCCGGAGCCGGACTGCCCCACGATGGCGACCATTTCACCCGGCGCAACGGTGAAGCTGACGTGATCCACGGCATAGATATCCTCATCGCCCTGCCGGAACACCTTGATCAGATTTTTTACTGTAACTGCATTCATCGGAAAATCTCCTTTCAGCATGGTCATAGCGGACGAAGTACGCGCTTGAGCGAGCGGTGTACGGGATGCCAGTAGGTAAACAGCAGCAGCGCCGCCAGAGCCGCGTATACTGCGGCCATCCCGCCGTCAAGGTGCAGCGGGGCTTTCTGCCATACGCACAGCAGCGCCGTCAGCGGAAGGCTGATCAGAAACGGCGCGGCAACGGCAGCGCCGGCGGAGATCCCGTCCTGCCGGATATAGGAGCGGTATAGCGTCCGCTTTGACGCACCCAGCCTGTAAAGGGAGCGGATCAGCGGGCGGCTGCCCTCGATGTAGTCGCCGAGCTGGACATAGAGGATCAGCAGGATGAATAGAAACAGCGCTGCAAAGATGTATCCCAACAGCAGATACACGCCGGAGGACATCTCCCGCAGGAAATCCGCCCCCGACTGACGGTTGGTGACAGCATACTCCGCGCCTGCAAAATGCGTCCGCAGGGCGGCCTCCACCTGCGCGTTCATGGCAGGGTCGGTCAGGGCGATCTCGATGCCGGTTGCCGGCTCTGAGGCAATGATGTCCGCATACAGCTCATCGCTCACATAGATATCCAGCGCCCATCCGGACGGCTTCGTGTCCGTCAGCGCAGCCACCGTCAGCGCGGTCACATCCTCCGGTGCGGGCTGCTTGATACCCCCGTTTACATCGCAATACGCTTCCGACCGGCAAAGCCGCAGTACATCCCCGACGCCGCGTTCCGCCTTGCGGCTGACGGCGATCTCATACTTGGAAAGCGTCTGTGCCGCAGCACCAAGACCGCTGTACGGTCGGATACGCAGTGGTGTCTCCACCTCCTCCGGGGACTCCGGCAGCAGGATATAATCGTCCGGCTCATATGCGGGGCGCGTCTGCTTCACACCCTCCAGAGAGGAGACATACGCCATATCCTCAGTCGAAAAGCCTTCTCCGTCATGGGAGGAACGGGAAACCTTTAACCCCCATTCCTCCTCCGCGCCCGTGACCTGCAAGGCAAGGGTGAGGATGTTGAACAGAAGCAGAAATAGCGCCATGACGGGAACGGAAATAGCAAGGCAGGAACGGAGGCTGCGGTTCGTGCGGCTGCGCCACAGGCCGCAGAGGGTTGCCGCCGGGGTGAAACGCCGCCGGAGGGGCTTTCGTCCGCGCTTGACCTTATGCTCATTTTCCATATCATACAGCAACGCCCGCGCAGGCTCGCGGCTGTACCGGTGCAGGGTCATGCCCAGCGACAGTCCCAGTGTAACGAAGAAAACCGCCAGATGGAGCAGAATATTCATCGGCTCCACATGAAAGATCAGCCACGCAAGGCTGTCGTGGCGGATCTCAAGAAACGCCGTGAACAGCGCTTTCAGCGATACAACGGAAATAACCACGGCGCAGGCCGCCGCCAGCAGGAACACCGCCGCAAGCTCCGCGGCAAACAGGGCGCTGATCTGACGGCGGCTGGCTCCGCAGGCGCGGAACGTCCCAATGTCAGAGGAAAAGCGCTTCAGGTGACTTCGGTAAGCGGAACGCACCACCGATACCGAGAGCAGAATGACCAGCATATTGACGAGCAGAAGGATTCGCTGCCCCGAAAGATGGGACGGATCGGTGGATATCCCGTGGGCGTATTCATAGCTGAACGCCGTCGGGAGCAGGGCTTCATTGCCGGACGCTTCCATGCGCTTGCGGATCTCGTTCTCAAAAACGGTCACGCTCTCCGCATTTCTCCATTCCTCGTCCGACAGAATATGCAGATAGATGGTGCCGTCACGATAAACGGGCGCGGACAGGCCACGGATGCCCTCAAAGTATGGCACGTCCACTTCCGTTGCGTTCCCAATGTGATAGGTTTCACCCGCGGAACGGGCAAGGAGATATTGCCGCGTGCCCCATGCATTGCTGTCCCGGTAAATGGAGATCAGCAGCGGCAGCAGAAACGCGCAGGTCAGCACCGCAAACAGCACCGCATGACGGCGGGGGCTGCGCGTGAATGAGCGCTTCATATAGAGCAGATAGGTCATAAACAAGCCTCCTGTCCAACATGGTTTATAAAATGGCGGCAGGGCAGCGACCTTGCTGCGCAAAGCCACTGCCCTGTGTATATGGCCTGTGGGCTTTGCGGTGTCAATCGCGCCTACGGGTCGATGATTTATGTATCAAATTTCCCTTTTATATGTCCTTATGTGGCTCCGTAATTGTCGCCACCGCCTCCCGCAGTTCCGCACTGAACTCGTCGAGATCGCCGAGTGTGATCACTCCCTCATTGATCATACGGCAGATGATTGGAAGAGGATCCGATCCTCTCATGGAGATCTGCACGCCGGCACAGCGTCTATCCTCACGGATGCGCTTGCATAACTCCCAAAACTTATCAGCTTCGGAACCGTCTCCACTCAACAATTCGATATATTCCTTGTTCAGCCTCCCGATATAAGCCTCCTGCCATCCGGCAAGCTTGTTTCGGAACAGAAGCCAATCCCGTTTAGAACTCCAATTGGATTGCATGCTTTTGCCTCCCCTCCTTGAACCTCATCAATCATCCTGATTTCTTTCAAATTCACGGAACTGAAAGCGAAAACGCTGCTGTGCCGCACCATACACATCAATGTCCAGATATCCTTGTTTTAGCTCTTTATTGTATTATAGTAATGAGCTTTCCTGCACCCACTGCACCGATCAAGTGCGGTGCGCCCAACGCTCCGGTGTTTCATTTGCCGGCAGAAGCCTCCGTGCTCACTCCTCCAAAATCTCGTTGACTGCGTTATGGTCATACGCTGCCGCTTTCTTCCGCAGCTCGTTGGAACGCATGATCTTTTCGGACAGGCTGGCGAGGAAACACTGGAGTAACTTGACACCGATGGCGGGATGCTCCTCCAGCAGAGCCTTCAACCGCCCTCTGGAGATGCACAGCAGCTCAGTGAACTCTGCCGCCGTCCCGCTGAGGCGGAACACGCTGTGGGAAAGGCAATTTTCTCCCAGGAAACTGCCCGGTGTGAGATACGCGATCTCCAGCGGCGCGGAGCGGCTGTTTGCTTCCCGGTTGGCAACAAGACGCAGCTTGCCCTTGAGAACAAGACAGACCTCCTCATTGTAGTCGCCGCTGGTGAATACGGTCTCATGCTCATAGTAGGTTTTTACATGGCAGTAATCAAAGAAAACCGCATGCTCTTGCTCAGTAAAAACAGAAAATATCGGCAGCTTCGCCAATACAGCCAGAAGCTCCTCCCGGGTGAGTCTTCGGCGATGCTCCTTGTCGAGATGAATCTCTGGTGCGGAAATATTGTGCCTCTCCAGCACGGCGCGGACGGCGTATCGCTCCTGCCGTACAAGGCGGATGAGCCTCTCCCATTGTGTTTGGGTGTCCAGATAGGCACGGAAGGCATCAAAGGAGGGCGGGGCATTGTGCTTGGCAATATAGATGTTCCGCATGGCTTCCATAGCAGCATCAGGATCGTTATTTGCAAGGTACTGCGATGAGAGCATCATGCTGCTTCGATAGATCTTCTCGTCCAGATCCGGCTTGAGAAATTCACCGGGATAGGGGTCAAAGTCCTCCGGACTGACATGGACAAGATTCCCAGTTTTGTGCTGAGACTGCATTTTGGCGCGCTGATATACAAAACGGTAAATATCCTCGCGCAGACGCTTCCACTGGGGGTGGGACTTGGGCTGAGGCAGATGCTTGATGGACAGGGTATTATCCAGAAAGAAGCTGAAACCGAAGATCCGACTGTTTATAAGATAATCCACATCCTCGCCTCGGGTTACAAGGGGGTCAAAGGGTACACACTCGAAAAGCTCTCTGTGCAGGATCATGGCGCCGCCGAAGGCAAAAGTTGTGCGCTTGAGCCGCGGCCCGCTGCCGATGATCTGGTCAAAGGCTCGCGCCTTGCAGCCGAAGCGGTCCCAATAGGTCATCCACGGTTCCGGACTCACATCATCGTAGTATTGGCCCTTGCTGTTTAGGTAGTAGCCGGCAACGCCATGCACGATGTCTCCGTAAACTCTTCTGCCCAGAAATTCCAGTGAGCGCGGCACAAAGTCCGGCAGCTCGAAGACCTCGTCATCGTCGATGAGCAAAGCAGCGTCCGCCGTCAGGGTAGAGGCGGCCAATAGGCATATATTGCGCACGTTTGAGTATCCGAACATGGACAGGAGCCGGACTCCCCGATCGTTCAGTCCGGCTTTTCTCAAGATTTCAGTTATCTCGCGCAAATCTCCCGCAGTGAACAGGTATGTCTCCGCATTCAGCTGCGCCCGAACCACGATACGGAGCACCTGCTCATAGGCCGCCGCCTCTACCTCCGGGGTGGTCGGACAAATCAGAATCACCAGCTTGAAGTCTTTTTCATGGAACTGCTTCATGCTGACTAAGGTGCGCTCCAGCGTTCCCTCCTGATCCACCGGAGTGGGATGGTCATAGACGGCGTCGCCCTCCTGCCAAGGGTCGCCTGTTTTGCGGCACCAGTAGGTGGGGATTATCATGGTTTTCCTCATACGGCTCGCCCTCCTTAGCCAGAAAAATCTCTTACAGCGCGTTGGTAGACCTGCTCCAGCTTTGCCACGAACTGTGCCTGCGCAAAATTGCTGCTGGCATAGTGTGCGATGATGTCACGCCGCTCCGGCTCTGTATGATGTCTCGTCAGTTCATTCAAAATCGCAGCGCAGAAAGCTTCCTCATCCTCCGGAGAGACCAATGTTCCCACTTGACTGTTGATAAACTCCGGCAAACCACCTTCATTGGAGCCGACAACGGGCAGTCCGCAGGCCATCGCCTCCAAGGCAACAAGACCGAACGGCTCACGGCGGGAGGGCATTACAAAAACATCCGCCGCATTGTAGAGCCGCCGCAGCTCGTCCTGCTTCTGGTTACCAAGGAAGAAGGTGTTCCTCAAGCCAAGCTGCTTGTGCAGCTCTGACAAGCTCTCCCGCTCCTCGCCGTCGCCGGCAACCAGTGTGATGAACTCCCGATCCGCCAGCCGCTCATAGCGGCGAGCCGTGCGCAACAACGTGTCCACACCCTTAAATGCTGCAAGCTTTCCAACAAATAGAATGACATACTCTCCGCGATAAGAAAGGTCGAGTGAATCGAAAAGCGTTTCCCTGTCCACATCTTCCCGATAGAAAATATCCTCATTGTAGCCGTTGGGCAGCAGCAAAAGCTTATCCGTCGCCATAGGAAGCTGCTCAATAGCAAGATCCCGATTGTCTGCGGAGATGGCCAGTACTTTTATACTTCCCGCAACGGCCTCTTCGGCAAAGCTCTGAAAGGCAGGCCACTTTTTGCAGCCCATCAGCTCCGTCCCATGTATGGTTATGACCAGAGGAAGGTTACACAGGGAAGCCAGCCAAGAGAGACACCATGCGTGCTGTGCATGAATGATATCTGGGTGAAACTCTTGCAATGCCTGTCTCAAGGCAGCAGAGAAGGCTGTAAGATACCGTGTAAGCTGCCCGATACCTAAGTCCGCAAATGTAGTCCGGCTTTGGGGATGTGTGGTGAAGCAAGGAAAATTAAAGGGGAGCTCATCTCTCTGCGCTTTACCTTTTGAAAACATCACCGGGTACATTTGGATCCCGGGCAGCATAGGGAACGGCTGGTTTTCAGGAAAAATGACCGCAACCTCATGCCCACGCTTGCGCAGATGCAGCGCAATATTTTTGGTGTAGGTGCCGCTGCCCGATCCTTCCAGTGGGAAATGATTGATCAGCAATACTTTCATCGTCTAAACCACCTTTCTGTTAACTCGGTCCATGCCTCCTTCGTCTTTTGATGCTGTTTCACCATATCCGGCAGCCACGCTTCCGCTGCGGACTGGATATCCGGAAGATATAAGAAGCGCCTGTCGTTTGTATAGCGGTACAGTGCTTTCGCTCCATCCGACAGTCTCCGGCCTCTCTCGAAAAACTCCGTGGGCGCATGCCCCGTCTTCCAGCGGAGAAACACATTGCGGCCGATCCAGCCCGTACAGGCATAGTAGAGCCTGTCCCGAACACTGCTGTCATTTTTGAGATCCGGAATCTTGGGGTAATCCCCATAAGTATCATGGAAGATAGGCGTTTGGATATCCAGACATTTGATCTGACTTCGGGATGCCGCCAGTCCCATGAGCGTATCCTCACCTCTGGCGAGGAGCGGAGTCTTATTGTAAAAATAGTAAGGCGAGAAAAACGGCGGCAGTGTCGTCAATGCGCTCATGCGGATGCCCATGTTTCCACCCAGAACCTTTGTGGTGGGCTGCAGCTCAGGTGTCCCTGCTTCCTGTACAATAAGCCCGCCGCGAACCTCGCTGCTCTGCCAAAACTCCGCCATATCCTCCTTGTGGAGGCCCCATAGCAGGTCTGTCATTCCCTCAAAGGAAGCCGGAGGCAGGATGTTGTATCCGCTGTAATCACTGCTGGTGATGGTCGCCCCCAGAGACATCCCGTATAGATGCGCTCCGAAAAAGTCTACCTCATCAAACCCAACCTCTCCGTCAGGTGTTCGATGCAACACGCTAGGCAGCACATCCGAGTCCACAAAAATCAGATAGTCCACGCCTGTGAACAGCGCTTCCATCAACACATGGTTCCGATTAAAGCCATAAGGAATCAGTCCGTGCGTATCAATCAACGGGCAGAACAAAAGTTGCTGAATGGATGAGAATCGGACGCCAAGCTGCTTCAAAATCATATGCGCTCTTTCGTAGTTCTGAAGCCGGATCAGAGAAACCTTCGCCTTGCGCTGCAATTCTTGAATCACCTCCGGATCAGCCTCATGAGAGTATACGACAATCACGCGTTCAATCGGGTGGTCATACTTCTCGGCATTATCCAGAAATTCTGTCAGCGGATACGCAGATATAAGATTCCGCACAATCATTCCGATGGCAATTTTCATTAAAAACCCTCCTTGCTCTATCCTGTACGGCCGCACATTCTCATTATCTCAAAGGAGCGAGAAAACACAGGCTTGAACGGAGCAGGAGGGCTCTTGCCGCCTTCTTTATTGATACAGAGGAGATTCTCTAAAGTGCCGTCCTATGCGCCCGTCGTTATTGTTTTCTGAAAACAATAACTGGACAAGGATAAGCATCCTGAATACACCGCCGTCTTTTCTATAGGCATCTCATGTTATGATACCGCCTACATCTCCTGCCTCCTTCGCACTGCCTGATCTCAATTGGTAAACAAAGAACTATCGTAAAAGGTTCGTGTTTTTCTGTTATGACGAAAGATCTAAATTTCCCAACTTACTTCATGCCCTAAAAAAGAAAATCGCACAAGCAGACCGTTCGGTCTAGCTTATGCGCCGCTAATCCTAATTTGGTTTTGACAACTCCTACTGAGGAGGCTACACCAATATTGCATTCGCACAAAGCTAAACCGGATAAGATAAATGATAAACATGGCAGCAGCCTCCCTTCTATCAACGAATACTTTGGATTATTGTTATACTTTTCGTCAAAAAGCCCTTTTGCGCAACTCTTCTCTTTCGCCGCGGAGATTCTTGACGGGGGTTGCAATGGAATATGTGCTGAGATACGCAAGCGCCTCTCCATCTGGAACCGCCTCCGCGTTTGATCTTGTTTCTCCGCGTTTTCCGCGGCTGCTTCTACACGGCAATTTTAAGTCAGACGCTGTGTGGATACGCTTTTAAAACGCACATTTCTTCCTCTCCCAACAGAAGAGACAGTTTTATTATATGAAAAAGATGGCACATTTTCAAGAGGTTTTTGAGTTTATTACGGCTTTGACTGATTGCTTCGATGTTTTTTCTCAGATGTTGCTCTGCCATACAGTGGCGCCTTCTCCGGCACAAGCGTTTTTTATCGAATAGCTCCTGCCAGCACAAAACGGGCATCATCAAACTCATAGCTACAGGTAGAGAGCGTTAGAATGTGATCAGAGAAATCTTATTAGAGGGTTTGCCTACTTTTAGCGATATATTCAACACCCCGATACAGGAAACGAGAAAGGTCTTCCCACCCAATGGTTCTGCGCTGAATACAATCGAATAACAAGAGTGAGCGCGGAATACATCTTCCGCGCTCACTCTTTACCAATATGTTTCTTATAAAACTTTATGCGCTGATCTTCCCAGAAAAAGTTTCCTGGTGCTGATCGTTATTGAAAAGCTTGAAATAATATGTGTTGGAGTAACATTCATGCATTTGACCCGTTTTTGCTCAATGGCAAAAGGCCTTCACTGTTCCTCGCTGGGCCTTGTGCCGACCTCCACGACGTTATCGCAGCAACTCTCGATCAGCTCCCTGTCGTGGGTGATCACGAGAATGGTTCTGCCGTTCTGCGCTTCGCTTTTCAGCCTCTCCGCGATCAGGCGCATATTCTGCCCGTCAAGGCCGCTGGTAGGCTCGTCGAGTATCAATATCCTGCGGCCGGAAAAGATGGCGCAGGCGATGGCAAGGCGCTGCTTCTGCCCGCCGGACAGGGTGGACGGGTGCGCATCTCTGTACTCGTAAAGGTCAAACTCTTTCAGCAAATGTCTGGCACGGTCTTTGTTTTCTTCCGTCAATCCGGTATTCAGCAGCAGCTCCTCCGCCACGCTTGCCGTAAAAAACTGCGTTGACGTGTCGTTGCCGCAGTAATAGATCTCCCTGCGCCGGACTGCCGCTCTTGCTTTTTCCCCGTCTATCAGGATACGCCCCCTTGTCTGCTTCGCCAGCCCGCAGAGGATCTGCGCAAGGGTGGTTTTCCCCGCGCCGTTTTGCCCCGTTATGGCGGTCACTTTGCCCTCTGGAACGGACAGCGAAATGTCCTCAAAAATAACTTCTCTGCGTATTCTTTTCGAGAGCCCTGCTGTCCTCAAGACGGCAGGGCTTTCGTCCGATACGGAGGGAGCGGGAAGGCCCTTTCCCTCGTGTGGAGAGCGCAGACCCATGCCTAAGATGTCTGCTTCTGGCAGAAGGCGCAAATTCTCCGGTGCATACTCGGCCGCTATTCTGCCGTCCCGCAGATACAAAAAGCGGTCTGCGATCCCCATCAGCCAGTCGATCCGATGCTCCGCGATGAGCAGGGTAAAGCCCTGCTCCTTGAGCTGCCGGAGGGTCTGCGCAAGCTGCCTCGTCCCGGCGGCATCGAGGTTGGCCGTCGGCTCGTCGCACACAAAGACCTTTGGCTTCATGGCATATACGGACGCAATAGCCGCCCGCTGCTTTTCTCCGCTTGAGAGGACGTCAACTGCCCTGTCCCTCAAACGGGACAGCTGCAATGCCTCTATGGCGGCATCCGTCCTCTCCCGTATCTCCCGGGCGGACAGACCGTAATTCTCGCAGGGAAAGGCCACCTCTCCGGCAAGCTCAGAGGAAAAGAACTGGCTTTTGGGGTCCTGAAAAACGCTTCCCACCAAACGCCCGATCTCCCATGTGGAAAGCCTTGATATGTCCTTGCCGGCTATCCTCACGCTTCCGCTGAAGGCTCCGGGGTAATAGGACGGCGCAAGCCCGTTGACAAGCCTTGTCACGGTGGTCTTACCGCAGCCGGAGAGCCCCGTCAGCACGACGCATTCGCCGCCTTTTACCGAAAGGGAAATGTCCCGCACGCCTCTGTCCGAGTTTTCGTATTGAAAGGAAGCGTGTGTAAGATCGATCATGCCATGCTCCTTTCCAAAACCAAATAGGAAGCCGTGACCAGCGCACATACGGCTGCCGCGATATAATCCCGCGTCCCGGTCCTTTTTTCATAATAGCTGCCGCGCACGCCCGGACGCTCCGCGCCCCTTGCAACGGCGGAAACGGAAAGCTGATCGGCAAGCTGCAATACCCGAAGGAGAAACGGAACCAGCACATACTCCATGCTCTGCACGGGATGCGCGAGCAGCTGCCCCGCCGCGGTCAGTCCTCGGTTTTTCATCGACCTGCCCACACCCTTTAGCTCCGTCCGCATGGTAGGGAAGAAGCGAAAGACCACAAGAAGGCCGAGAATGAACGGGGTGGGCATACGGAGGCGGGATAAAAACGCGGAGAGCATACCCGGCGGCGTGGTGATCAGATCCCATGACACCAGAAAGATCGGTGACAGATTCCAGAACATCAGAACATAAAATTCCGAAAATACCGGCATGTGCAGCCCGTGGAAGCGGATACCGTAGAGCAGCAGCGCCAGCAGCAGATAAAAGCAGCCATAGGACGCGGCAAGGCGGAAGCTCCGCTGCAGGACGAGATAAAGAAGCGCGCCGCCGGTCAGGATGCAGGTGAGCAGCACATTCCCGCCGATAGTCACTCCGGCAAAGACGCACAGCAGCGCCCACAGCTTGACCGGCACCGCAAAGGATGCATCCGCCCTCATAGAACGCCGGCCTTCTGAAAATGCCTGCGGATCAGCCGACGGCCCACTATGCAGCCTAAAAAGCCCATCAGCGTCGTGAACAGCAGAATAAAGGCCAGCCAGCCGGGAGAAGTGTAGTAACGCACATAGGAATCAATGTAGCTCTGCTCCATGCCGCTTGCCAGCGCAAAATCGTAGTAGGTGTCCCAGAAGAACCAGATGGGGAGCAGATTGACCCCGTTGTACAGCAGGCTCGCCACCGTCCAAGCGGCGGTCATGCGCTTGGGATCGCCGCAGGCTCCACGCTTCCACAAAACTACCTCGCAGATGATGCCCGTAACGATAAAGTAGGGGAGCAAAAACCAGTTGCCCATCAGGAGAAAAATCACGCCAAGCAGCGTCATATAGATCAGCGTCACAAAACTCTTTCCGATCCGGCTGACCATGAGCATATAGACCGGCGCGCAGAGGAACATGGTGATCCCCACCGACAGCACCATGCTGACAAAGTCGTTGGCCATGCAGACCATATTGACGACGAGCTGGATCACGATCAGTACCGCGGAGAGCAATACCGTTGTAATAACATCCTTAACCGTCCACTTTTTCTTTTCGTCCATAAATCCATTCCTCCGTTTTCTGTTATTGTCAGTCTGAAATCACAGCAGTCTCCGCCTTGACCGAGCGTCTTTGTCCGTCCCCATTTGAGCTTTGGGTGCATATGTCCGTAGGCCTCGTCATCCGCGCGGCAAAAGCCGGCTACAATCTCCGGGCAGCCGTATTTCACACAGGTATCCTGATAGGGGCAGGCCAGCATGTCGAAGCACATTTCCTCTCGCTCCGTTCGTATCCAATTAGCCCGAAAACCGCAGTCCTCTCCAAAGGAGCTTTTTGTCATTTTGGCAAAGAACTTCGGCATCAGCTTATACAGGCCTGGTATCCTCATTGCCCCTCGGATTTTTGCACCAACGCCCGCTGCCCGCTTTTCATAATATCTGTTCAGAAAAGCCGCCGCTTCCTCCCGGGAGATTCCGTTGCCCGTCATGGCGTCAAAGGCGGCGATGGCAGGATAGATGCGTTTCCGCGTATGCATATACATCTTTTTCGGCTCGTCGGCGTTTTCATCCACGATTTCCGCATAACGCCTCCATGCATCTTCTATGATCGCGTCTGTCTTTTCCGCGCCATATTGTTTTTCCATTGCAGACACCGCTCCGGTCAGGTATCTTTTGTCTAACCTTCTATCCATGTGCTTTCCCTCCTTTCAGCGTCCAGCCGATTGCCTGGCTGCGCATTCCCACAAAGCGCCTGTACAGGCCGTCTTCGCGCATCAGCTCCCTGTGGTTTCCGCATTGAACGATCCTGCCGTTCTCCAGCACGATGATTTGATCTGCCGTGCGCACGGTGGACAGACGGTGGGCAATCATCAGGATCGTTTTGCCTTTTGTCAGCTCCCGGATGGCCTTTTGCAGCTCCTGCTCGTTTTCGGGATCCACGCTGGCTGTGGCTTCATCCAAAATGACGATGGGTGCGTCCTTCAGAATTGCCCTTGCAATGGAGATTCGCTGCTTTTCCCCCCCGGAGAGGCTGGAGCCGCCTTCGCCGATCTTTGTCTGATAGCCATCGGGCAGCGTCATGATAAAGTCATGGCAGCAGGCTTTCTTTGCGACCGCTATGATTTCATCCTCGCTCGCGTCCGGTCTGCCAAACCGGATATTGTTCTCGACGGTGTCCTCAAAGAGATACACATTCTGAAATACGATGGCGAAATTCTTTAGAAGGCTGCCGCTGGTATATTCCCGCACATCCCGGTCGCCGAGCGTGATCTGTCCCTCGTTTACATCCCAGAAACGGGCAATCAGACCGACCAGCGTGGTTTTTCCGGCGCCGGAGGGACCAACAATGGCGCAGGAGCTTCCCTGGGGTACGCTTAAGCTGATTTGATGTAATACCTCCTTTTCCCCGTATCCAAAGGACATATTCTTCACTTCAATATTGAAATTTTCCGGCACAAGATCAGCCCCCTTTTCGTCCAGGGATGGAATGTCCATGATGTTATCCAGCCGATCCAGGGAAGCCTCCACCGCGCGGGCAATGGAGGACATACTGCCCGCCACCTCCACGGCGGCATAGATCATGAAGCTGGACACAAGAAGCAGCAGGCACTTCTCCGGCGTGATGCTTCCTCCTATCAGAAGATAGGGTGCAAAAGCCAGAATAGCCGCCCGTGCGAGCTTGAACACCGTCTGATAGAGCGCTGTCATTTTTGAAAACGCCTTTTCAAGCACGATATTTGCCTCTTTGCTTTCCTCAATTGCGGCGTCAACTGCTTTTCCGGTGCGTTCCGCCAGCCCAAACGCCTTGACTACGCCCATGCCCTGCACATATTCCAAAACGGCAGTGACCAGACCAGCCTGGGCGGCCTGACGGCGGGGCGCGTATTTCCTGCCGACCTTGCCGATAAACGAATAAACAATGAGCGCCACGGCAAGTCCGGCCAAAGAGATCAGCCCGATCCGCCACTCATAGATCATAAGCCAAACGCCAATCACAATGGCGTGGATAAACCCGCCCGCCACATTTTCCATAATGGTAACGGACTGCTGCTCCAGATCGCCAAGGGTGGTCGTCACCGCCGCAGTGATATCACCGAGCCTGTTTTCATTGAAATAGCCCATAGGCGCCCTCTTCAGACGTTCGCCGATCTCCATGCGCTTTTCCGACCCGAACGCGAAGCTGCCAAGAGTTCTGGCATTGGCAGAAAGATTGACAAATACAATTCGCCCTACAATGGAAACAATCATGATGCCAAGCGAAATCCAGATCGTGCTTTCAGGCATAACATCGCCGGAAAGCTGCTTCAGGATTCCTGTGAGCACCGTTAGAATGGCTATGATTGGGATCATCTCAAAGAATGAGCTGACAAGGTATGCAAGGAAAGAGCGGATAAGACGCTTCTTCTGTAAGCCAGAGAACAACAAAAGTCTTTGAAATAACCTTATCATCACTCCACCTCCTCTGCGGTATCTTTGCCCTGCATATGGGCTTTCCACAATTCCTTGTATAGATCGTTTGTTTCAAGAAGCTCCTCATGAGTGCCTTCCGCAGCGACATTTCCTTTATCCACGACAAGGATCTTATCTGCTTTTGTAATGGTAGACAGCCGATGCGCAATGACAATTAAAGTTTTTCCTGCTACAAGCCCTGCAATGGATGCTTGAATAACGGCCTCATTTTCGGGATCGGTAAATGCCGTGGCTTCATCCAACACCACGATTGGGCTGTTCTTTAGGATCGCCCTTGCAATGGCGATCCGCTGCCTTTCCCCGCCGGAGAGGTGGCTTCCCGCATCGCCCGCCAGCGTATCATAGCCCTCCGGCAGAGCGGCGATGAAATCGTGACAGCTCGCTTTTTTTGCTGCTGCTTCGATCTCTGCGTCTGTGGCCTCCGGTTTTCCGATGCGAATATTTTCCCGGATAGACAGATGGAACAGAAAGTTATCCTGCGATACATATGAGACAAGCTCCATTATCTGAGGAAGAGGGATGTTCCGCACGTCCACGCCGCCAATACGGACGCCGCCGCTCTCCGCCTCCCAGAAGGAGGCGATGAGCCGTGCAATGGTAGATTTACCGGAGCCGGAGGGACCCACAATGGCCGTCATACCGTTTTTTGCGCAGTCAAAGGAAATTCCATGCAAAACCTCCGTCTCTTTGTATCGGAAGGTAACATGATCAAAGGATACGTCGGTGTCCGCAAGGACAGCTCTCTCGGTCGGCCGCACAAGCTCTGGCTCATCCAGAAGATTCCCTACCTCTTTTACGGTGGAATCCACCATGGCCAGGCTGTCGGTGTACTGTAATGCCTGAATCAGTGGTTTTACGAGTCCAAGGGCGAGAATGATGCAGGTGATCAGCGTACCCGCTTCGACTCTTCCGTTTATAAAGAGCCAGCTTCCCAAAGGCAGCACGCCCACAAGCGTTGCCGTCAGGATGGAAAGCCCCATCACATAGTAGCCGTTGGTCTGCTTGAACCATGTCGCTTTGGCGGTCTCGTTCTCCGCCACGGCGTCGGCGTATTTTTTATATGAGCGTTCACCCTGATTGAACGTCTTCACCACTTCGATGCCGCCGATGTATTCCACCGTTGCGGCATCCATGTTTTTCCCGGCGGCAAGTACTCTGGCATATCTCTTCTCGTAATCCTTCATCATCCCCATATAGCAGAAGGCACCCACCGGAATCGTCACAAGAGAGATCAGCGCGAGTCTCCAATCAAGACTAAAGAGGTAAGTGAGCATTAGAATTGGGATTAGGATGTTGGCAGTGAGCTCTGGTATCATATGCGCCAGCGGAAGCTCCAGCTTTTCCACGGTGTCCACGATGATCGTTTTGAATTTCCCGGACGGCGTATCAAGGATCGTTCCCATGGGAACACGGGAGAGCTTCTCTGTTATCGCCATACGGATATTCCGCAGAATGATAAAGGCAGACTCATGGCTTTTCATTGTAGAAAAAGTTCCGAACCACACCTGCCCGAGATAGCCCGCAAAAGCAATCAATGCCAGAAACGCCAACTTGCTGAAAGCATAGTCTTCGTGGCAGATCATAATGATCCCCCGGGACACCGCAACGTAGGGGATCATGCCGCATAGCGCCCCCAAAATCGCAAGTATGACGGAGCCGATCAGTTTCCCTTTGCACGGCTTCGCAAAATCCATCAGAATCGTCATCGCCGAATTTTCTTTTCCAGCCATCATTCCTCACCTCGCAAAAGTCTTACTATCTTTTCTTTCTGCCCGCCGGAAAGGTCCTCTACGATTTCTCCGTCCCGGATGAACAGTATTCTTGTGCAAATCTGCATCATAAACTCAATATCATGTGTGATGATCAAAAGCACCTTGCCTTGCGTCGCAAGGCTTCGTGTCAAGGTGCCGACCTCTTCCATGCTTTTCAGATCCAGTCCGCTGGTAGGTTCATCGAACACCAGCAGCTCCTTGCCGCAGATCTCGCTTACCACAACCGCAAGTCGCTGCATCTGCCCGCCGGAAAGAGACAAGGGATGCCGTTCCTTATACGCCAGCAGATCCACCTTTTCTAATGCGCAGTCAATCTTGTCTTTGTTCGGAGTTTTTATGCCAAGCGCGCATTCCGCCGCCACGCTGTCGGTAAAGAGCTGGTGCCCTACATCCTGCATGACCATGTATGCCTTTTTCCGTCTCAACCGCCGGCTCATCGGTTTTCCGGCCCACAAAACAGTGCCGGAGCTGTTCTTTTGCAATCCGCAGAGCATTTTGGCGAGGGTCGATTTCCCGGCGCCGTTGACGCCCGCAATGGCGATGATTTCTCCGCGGCTTGCCTGAAAAGAGAGATTATTCAATACATTCCGACCGCCGAGACGGACACTGATTTTCTGAACGGAAAGCAATCCATCGGCAGCGATTGTTTTCGCACCGCCCGATTCGGATACCGACAGATCTCTGACACGCAGTCCCATTCTGCGAATATCCGCTTCAGGCAGCGCCTTGAACGCTGCAGCCTCCATGTCCGATGCAATCCGGCCATCCTGCATATAAACGACGCGATCCACAATGTCCATCAGATACCAGATGCGGTGCTCTGCGATCAGAATGGTCTTTCCTGATATTTTCGCCCGTTGGATCAAATCAGCCAATTCTCCGATGGCCTTCATGTCGAGATTCGATGATGGCTCGTCAAACACAAGGACATCGGGAGCCGAAGCATACACGCTGGAAAACGCGATCTTCTGCTTCTCGCCGCCGGACAGTTCAAAGATATTTCGACCCCGGAGCTCGCTAAGATGCAGCTCCTCCGTAAGTTCATCTAATCGGGAGCGCAGAGCCTCTCGCGGAATGCCCCGATTTTCAAGCCCAAACACGATCTCGCTGTCTGTATCCGTATTGAAAAACTGCGTTCGAGGATTCTGAAAAACCGTCCCTACCGCATCCGATAGCGCAGCAATCTCTGTCTCCCGTGTATCCATACCGTTTACGCTCACCTGCCCCGAAAGATTGCCGTGGAAGAAATGGGGAATCAGTCCGTTTGCGAGCCGTGTAACCGTTGTTTTTCCACACCCGGACGGTCCGCAAAGCAGCACGCATTCGCCGGACCGGATAATAAGGTTCAAATCAACGACTCCGCCGTCCCCGCTTTCAGCGTATGTAAAAGAGACATTTTGGAACGATATCATAATCAAAACACCCCTTTCATGCCCGCGTATATCATGCCGGCAACGAGCGCCGCGTAAGCAATTACCACCAGCAAATCAGCAAACGAAAACGCGATTTCCTCTATACAGCTTCTTTCACCTGTGTGCTCGATGCCTCTTGTAATCGCTGCCTGCGTAATCTCGTCCGAAATTCTGGAAGCAGAAACAAGCAGGGGAACATAGACATACTCCATCGTCTGTATAGGATGGCTAATCAGCCCGGCCGCGGACGCTGATATCCCTCGCAGCGCCATGGCATCCCGTATGGAGGCCCACTCTTCTCTCATGGTCGGGAAATAACGGAGCGTAATGGCAAGAGCAATCGTGAGTCCTTTCGACAATCTGAGCTTTGTGATAGCCGCAAGAAATTTACTTACGCTTGTCGTTGCAATCAGAAAGCTGCCCAGCATAAAACAAGGAAGAAGCTTGCGGATATACACTGCAAACATATAGACGACTCCACCGAAAGTCACAGGCAGCCTTGGTACGATAAAAAGCTGGATCAGCAGAAGCGCGAGAAAAAATGCTGCGTATTTCAGCATCCTTTTCAGATTGCCGGAAACGCTCAGAAGTACAAGCGGAATCCCCGCAAGCACACACTCCACCGCAATGCTTTTATTCATAAAAACGGAAACGCTTGTGACCGCGAGAATCAGAAGCTTCGTCCGTGGGTCGAGTCTCATTTACACGACTCCTGCTTTTTCAAAGTGTTTTTTCATAAGCTTCTTTCCGATCAGTCCGCCGATGATCGCGCAGACAAGTGTCCCGATAATCATTGCGGGGATCGCCCACCAGGTAGCCCCAATCGAATGAATCACTCCTTCAAAGGAGGCGAAGTCGCCCTTATTCTTCATAAAAGCATCAAACTGTGCGGGCATGACAACCATTGGAATATATGCCCCCATCGGCGCAAGCGCCATGACGCAGTAGGCAAGTAGGTTTTTCTTAAAGGATCTGAAATCAGCGGAAGCGCAGATAAAATCCGCGATCACGCCGAAAACCAGGAAGAATACGGACATCATCCAGAACATTCCCGTAACAAACAGCAAAATCGCCGCGATTACACCGAGAATGGAGAGAGCTCCCTTCTTCGGTATTTTTGCCACATAGAGCATGAAAACTGTCCCCGTAAAGAGCGCCACGATCATTGGCATAAACGGGAAAGTGACCGGCGTCATCTGCGCAACCCCGCCAATCACAAACGCCACCACAGCATAGATGAGCGAAAAGATGCCCACCGATATAAAGTCCCTTGTTTCCAGCTTCTTCGCATCTGTTTTAAGCATAATAAACGACCTCCAATTTTATATTGTTCAGTTAGAGTATGCTAACTCGCGTGTAAAAAATTAAAGTGCTTGTGTGATTGTGCATTATTCCAGCCGGAGCAAGCCTTTCCAGCCAGAGTTGAAGAACTTTGCAAGCTCCTCAATATACCGCATAGCTTCTTCTTTGGGCATATCATGGACAATCGTCTCACATACCGCCGTAAAATAGGCGCTGGTAATCATGTGGTGAAGCTGCTTTGTCATTTTTCCGGAGAGCTTTCCTCTTTTGCGGAGAAGTGCGTAGTATTCCTCTGAGCACTCTACCTCCAGTTCCACAAGCTCCTCCAAAAAATTTGCATAGCGCGTACCTTCCGCCCGGCAGAGGATCAGCTTAAAGGCATCAAAATGGGCGTACATATACTCCACAAAGACGCGCAAATACTCAGTGGACAGCTTCAGGCTGTCCTTCGTCTTTTCCTCGGAGACAAGATCGAAATGGGCAGCCTGTGCGGCTTTGAACTGTTCCAACAGTCCCTTTGCTGCCTCGCCCACAAGATCATCAAAAAGCGCGGCCTTATCCGGGTAATAGCCGTAGAAGGCGCCTTTCGTGAAGCCCGCCTCCGCAACGATTTTATTTAGAGATGCGTCCTTGAAGCCCTTTTCCAGAAATTCTTTTTTCCCAACTTCGAGGATCTTCATTTGAGTTTCTGTACGTTCCATTGGCTCTCCCCCTTATAACATACCGGTAGTATATACTGCTGGTATATTATAGCCGAGCAGATCGGGTTTGTCAATGGGCTCTGCGAGTTTTCTGTTTACCCATTGTCATTCGCGTGACGAGGGGGAATGCCTCAGTACTTTCAGCGAAAGAACCAATCGATTTACCCTTGCTTTCTTATTCAGCTCCACGGCTGTCCAACGCAGATGCTCTCTAATCACCCGTCTTGGATGCTTGAGCATATTCTTTTTCAATACTCGCCATACAGCGCAAGGCAGGAACACCGCAAGCGGTGTCCCTGCCTTTTCGGGTTGACTATTCAGCAAATGCAAACCACGCAATCTGCCGCTGAAGCAACCTTCAGCGGCGGGGGCATTTCTCACTCCACCAATGCCTTGCCCAGGGCGCGGCAGGCCTCCAGCGCCGCGTCGTCGGGAGTCTCCGTGCAGATCACACTCTCGCAAACGAGGTTCACCCCTGCGCTGTCGCAGTCACCCTCCCAGGTGCGCATCCACTCGCCGTCGCCCCAGCCATAGGAGCCGAACAGCGCCACGCGTTTGCCGCCGAGGCTGCGCTTGCACGCATCGAACATGGGCTGGAACTCCATTTCCTCCAGCACCTCGGCGCCCATGGCGGGGCAGCCGAAGGCGATGGCAGCGTAGGCGTTCAGATCACCGGATGCGATCTCGGCGGGCGTGAGCAGCACAGCCTCTGCGCCCGCGGCAGTCATGCCCTCGGCAACAGCCCGCGCCATGGCCTCCGTATTGCCCGTACCGCTCCAATAAACAACAGCAGTTTTCATGTTTGTCAGTTCCTTTTCTAACGGTCTTCATGCAAAAATCGCAGCGGTCGTCGCCGCGTCCCAGCGTTTTCGTTCGATGCCAGACGAGCTTCAGGTGAAGCCCGTCATAGGTGATATCATCGCTGTCGCAAAAGCAGCGGCACCTCTGCGCCTATCCCAGCGCCACATCAAGCGTCATCATCATGCTGAAGCCCACGGCAAAGAAAATCGTGCCGATGTTGGAGTGCTTCCCCTGTGACATCTCCGGAATAAGCTCCTCCACTACCACATAGAGCATGGCGCCCGAGGCAAAGCTCAGAAAATACGGCAGCGCCGGGATCACAAGCTGCGCCGCAAGAATCGTCAGCACCGCGCCGATAGGCTCGACAACGCCGGAAAGCACACCGCCGAAAAACGCCTTGCTCTTGCTCTCGCCCTCCGCCCGCAGCGGCATGGAGATGATCGCCCCCTCGGGGAAATTCTGAATGGCGATGCCAAGGGACAGGACAAGCGCACTTGCCGCCGTGATTTGCGCGTTCCCCGCAAGGAAGCCCGCGTACATCACGCCTACCGCCATGCCCTCCGGAATGTTATGCAGGGTCACCGCCAACACCATCATCGTGGTGCGGCCCAGCCTGCTTTTCGGGCCCTCCGCCTGATTGCTTCCTACATGAAGGTGGGGAATCAGCCGGTCAAGCAGGAGCAAAAACAGCACGCCGACCCAGAAGCCGATAAAGGCGGGAAGGAAAGACAGCTTGCCCATGCCCTCCGACTGCTCGATGGCCGGGATCAGCAGACTCCATATCGACGCCGCCACCATTACCCCGGCGGCAAAGCCGGCAAGGGAACGCTGCACCAAATTGCCAAGGGATTTTTTCATGAAGAACACGCAGGCCGAGCCCAGTGCCGTTCCCAAGAAAGGGATCATGATCCCAAGAAAGGTTTCCATTTGTCTCACCGCCTTTGCATTGCTGTATTATTTGTTTCTCCTGAATCCCGCCTCGTCCCGGTATTCGGGATGTTCCTTTAAGTACGGATCCTTGTCGCCGCAGATGGTATAGTCGCATCGGCAGCCGTCCACACAGGTAGTCGTCCGCACCAGCCTTGCGTGGAGCAGCTCCATGGAAGCAAAGTCCACATTGCACAGGGCGGGCATAATATCCGTAAGACCGTGCCGGATGGCAAATTCCGCTGCCGGACACGATGTAAATTCATAATAGATGGGCTTGCCGTTTTCATAAGGCGCAACCGTCATCTCGTAATCGTGCCATTTGTCGCAGCCAGTTTTCGCCCGCACAAACGCTCTGTACATCAGCTTCCTCCAGAACGGCTTGTTGCAGTCCACAAACCGCAGCCTGCGGAAGATAGGCAGGATCAGATTTTTCTCCATCTCCTCGATCTCTCGGAAGGATGTGACGGCCTTGCAGACTGTGTAGTAGCTCATGATGGCGATGCAGTCGTAGGTGCCGCCTACGCCGTTGTGGAAGTTCCGCTTGCCGCCCAAATCGGTACGCCAGTCGGAGAGGAAGTCCGCATACTGCCGCTGTACCTGTTCCCATATTGTCTCCCGCTCTGCCGCAGGATAGTGCAGGGCGATCTTCGCCCGTATCTCTTTCTTGCAGGGCTTAGAATACAGCACATGGCAACTGCGGTCAAATAGGAGCTTCTTGTCCTTCATCTGTTTGCTTCTCCCTCATTTCCGCGCCGTGACGCAGAGCCAGCTTTTCTTTTTGTGTATCTGCACATCGTGAAAGCCCGCCTGCTCCAGATACGCCTTCAGCTCGGTGTCCTTATAGATGGTCATGCCGCCGATAATCTCCGTCCACTTTTCGTCCCTGTCCGAGTCGCCGTTGCTCTCGTTGCAGATGAGAAATGTCCCGCCGGGCTTCAGCACCCGGTAAACCTCCCGGAAGCACTGCGGCAGATCAGGCCAGAAATAGACGGTTTCAAAAGCTGTCACCGCGTCGAACCAGTTGTCAGCAAACATCATATCCGCCACGCTACCCTGCAAGACGGCGCAGCGGCCCTCCGTGATGGCGGTCTCGTTGACCCTTTGGGATTTCTCCACGCTGACGGGCGAATAGTCGATGCCCTTGACGATGCCCTGCGGACATTTTTTCAGAAGCCTCTTGATGTTCGCACCGCCGCCGCAGCCGCAGTCCAGTACCTTGGCGTCCGGCGCAAGCTCCAAAAATCGAAGCCCCCACCGAGCCACGGCGCTGTGCCCGACATTCATCATGGCGACCATAATTTTCCCGCCAAAACCCTCGGGCTTGCGGGTATTTTCAAAGAATGACATATCACACCTCCATTTTTACACACTCGGCATAGGTCAGCGGGAACGAGGCTTTCAGCACAGCGCTTTTCCGCACCGCCCAGCCGTTCTGCCTTAGGAAGCGCAGGTATTCCTCGCTCGTCCACCTGCTGTGGAGAGGGAAGCCTGCCAGCTTCATGAAAAATGCCCTGACCTTGCCGGTAAACGAGTTCCCTGCGTGGGTAAAGGTCGGCGCAATCAACACGCCATCGTCTTTCAGCACCCGGCGAATCTCGGCAAGGGCTTTCTCCGGCTGCGGCACGATGTGCAGCGCATTGGACACGATCACCACGTCGAAGGACTTGTCTGCATAGGGCAGGCGGAACATATCCTGCACGGAAAAGTGCAGCTTGGCAGATCGGTTGTCCCGCTTTGCTTCAAGAATCATCTCCGCGGAGGCATCCGTCGCCTCGATGTGCGCCGCCGCGTTCACGATGTTTTTTGCGATCAGCCCCGTGCCGGTCGCCAGCTCCAGCACCGTTTTCCCTTTCACCACCGGCCGAATGAGCGCATAGATCTTCTCATACGCCGCCTGATCCTTTCGCATAAAGTGGTCGTAGCGACCGGCATTTCTGTCCCAGAAATTCTTATGATTTCTCATGGCTGTCATTCTCCTCATGGCGGGCATCTGTCCCGCCGCTTCCTGGCGTATTCCAGCAGGGCGGCACACGCCGGGCAGAGTGCCCCGCCCCTTGTCCCATGCACGCCCCGGCAATACCGATGCACCATGAGGGTAACGGTTTCGATCTCCTTTTCCTTGTTCAAGCTCCAAATTCCTTTCTGTTTTATATGCAGTTAGCCACCTCTAACTGATTGGTGGAAGAAAAGGCAGGCCACCTGTATGCAGTCTGCCTTTTGTCTGATACGAAGACCCGCAGCCGCGCAGGGCTTACAGCACCAGCGAGGGCGCGGTGTAGACCCGTGCCTTCAGCTCGCTGTTGAGCATATACAGCCCCTTGCTGTCACCGCCGAACAGCTCCATCTTGGTGATGAGGTCGGCGGCGTTCTTCTCCTCCTCGCCCTGCTCCTTAATGAACCAGTCCAGCATCTGCATGGCGCGGAAGTCCCTGACCTCGTATGCGGCGGCGTAGATGGCGTCGATGCTGGCGGTGACCAGCTTCTCATGCTCCAGCGCTTTTTTCAGCGGAGTCATGTGGTCGCCTCGCTCCCACTCCGGCTTTGCAATGGCCTCAAAGGTGACACCCTCTCCGTTATTCTGCAAATACTGATAAAACAGCATGGCGTGATCCCGCTCCTCCTGCGCCTGCACCCGGTACCAGTTCTCAAAGCCGTCTAAGCCCACGGAGGCGTAGTAATTGGCAAAGTCCAGATACAGATAGGCGGAGTAGAACTCCTTGTTGATCTGCTCGTTGAGCAGCTTCGATACATTAGCGTTCATGATGCTTCTCCTCCATAATATTGTCTTTTTTCTGCTCCCGGCAAGCGGGGCAGATGTACCGAATTCTAAGGTCGTAGGAGAGGATCTCCCGTCCCAGCGCCCGTTCGATTTGACTCTGCATATCCGGCAGGTGAACGTCCGCAATTTTCCCGCATCGGCTGCAAATCAGGTGATCGTGCCGTTCCGTTCGGTCGTAGCGGTCCGGCGAACCCGACTCGGTGATACGGTGCAGCAGACCCTCCTCCGCCAAGGCGTTCAGATGCTTATACACGGTGCCAATGGCGATGCTGGGATGCTCCTTTTTCATCTCCATGAACACCTGCTCCGCCGTGGGATGCCGCTGAAGCTCCGTTACGGCGGCCAATATCTCCTCTGCGTATTTCGGCATACTGCCAACCTCCTAAATGCAAGAATAAGTCTTATTCTTTAGCCTTTATTATACCCATATTTCTCTCTTTGTCAACAGCCACAAGGGTCTTGCGCCCCAGAATTGCTCCAAAAAGCCTTGACAACCTCAACTGTATCTGATATAGTCACAGTATAAACTGTACCAGTGATAAACACAGTTGCATTGGAGGTTAATTATGCGTCAGATATTACTTTTTGCGGCACTTGCCGCTTCGCTGGCACTGCTGGCTGGCTGCGCGCTGTCCAAAACAAAAAAGGACACGTCGGAGGACACAACAGACAAGGCGGCGTATCATAAGATCAGCGCCGAGGAAGCCTATGAGATGATGACCTCGCAGGAGGTCGTGGTGGTGGACGTCCGCACCCGGGAGGAATACGACGGCGGGCATATTGAAAACGCTGTCCTTGTCCCCAACGAGAGCATCGGTAGCGAAATGCCCGAGGCGCTGCCGGACAAGGAGGCAACGCTGCTGATCTACTGCCGCAGCGGCCGCCGCGGCAAGCAGGCAGCGGAAAAGCTGCTATCGCTTGGGTATCAGAACGTCTACGACTTCGGCGGCGTCATCGACTGGCCCTACGAGCTTGTGAAGGAGTGATAATTGTGGACAGTTCTTTTAATCTGGCCGTCCACGCGCTGGTCTGCCTGAGCCACAGCGGACGCTCTCTCAGCAGCGAAGCGCTGGCGGAGAATATCTGCACCAACCCCACCCGCGTCCGCCGGGTACTGGCGGGGCTGAAAAAGGCGGGAATGGTGGAAACCCGCGAGGGCTCGGACGGCGGCTACCGCCTCTGTGCCGATCCTGCGAGCCTGACTCTGCGGCAGGTGGCGGAGGCGGTAAATACCCGCTTTGTGGACTGTGCGTGGCGCAGCGGGGACATCGACCGGGACTGTGCCATCTGCTCCGGCATGGCCGGGGTGATGGACGCGCTCTACCGGCAGATGAATGAACAGTGTGCCGCCTATCTCTCGCGCATCACGATTACAGATATTGAAACACAGCTTTTTACGCAGAAATAGGAGGATTTTATAATGCTTACCATTACGACCAACCGCTTTGAAAACGACGTTCTCCGCGCGGACAAGCCCGTGCTGGTGGACTTCTGGGCACAGTGGTGCCCCTACTGCCGCCGCATCGCCCCAGCCTTTGACAAGGTGAGCGAGCAGTACGCCAACACCATGACGGCGGGCAAGATCAACTATGACGAGGAGCCGCAGCTCATCCAACGCTTCGGTATCGACACCATCCCCACGCTGATGCTCTTCAAGGACGGCGAGGTGCTCGGCTCCGTCGTCGCCCCCGCCTCCAAGGCGGCCATTGAGGCATTCATCAAGGAAACGCTGGCGCAGTGAGGACACAATTATGGAGCAGATCTATGATATGATCGTCATCGGCGGCGGTCCCGCCGGATACACCGCCGCTCTGTACGCCGCCAGAAGCGGGCTTTCTGTGCTGGTACTGGAAAAGCTCTCCGCCGGCGGGCAGATGGCGCTGACGGAGCAGATCGACAACTACCCCGGCTTTGAAAGCGGCATCGACGGCTTTACGCTGGGCGAAAAGATGCAGCAGAGCGCCGAGCGCTTCGGCGCGGTGACGGAGCTGGCGGAGGTGTACAAGGCAAGCCTTTCCGGGAAGATCAAAACGCTGGAGACCAGCGAGGGCGTCTTTCAGGGCCGCACGGTGGTCATCGCCACCGGTGCCTCGCCCCGCACCCTCGGCGTTCCCGACGAGGAAACGCTCGTTGGCAAGGGCGTTCACTACTGCGCCGCCTGCGACGGCGCACCCTATCGGGGCAAGACTGTGGCGGTTGTGGGTGGCGGCAATTCCGCCGCAGCAGACGCCCTGACCCTGTCCCGCATCGCAAAAAAAGTCTACCTCATCCACCGCAGGGACAACCTGCGGGCTACGAAGGTCTATCACCAGCCGCTGATGGCTGCGCCCAACGTGGAGTTCCGCTGGAACAGCGCGGTTTCCGCGCTGCTGCACGAAAGCCGCCTGACGGGGCTACGGCTAAAAGCTGTCAACACCGGCGCAGAGCGTGAGCTTGCCTGTGACGCCGTGTTCGTCAGCGTGGGACGCGCCCCGGCGACGGAGCTGTTCCGAAATGAGCTGGCGCTGGACAAGTCCAGCTATATCATCGCGGACGAATCCACCCGCACGAATCTTCCCGGCGTGTTCGCCGTGGGCGACGTGCGCACCAAGGCGCTGCGGCAGGTGGTCACCGCCGTAGCGGACGGCGCGGTGGCTGTCCACTATGCGGAGGAATATCTGGCGGAGAATCGGTAAGGGCTGCGGATGATCCTCTCAACGGCAGTTCCTGTCCGTAAGTGATACGATTGCGAGCCTTGCCTCAAAAGAGCGCAGGGTATGTTAAATTAAGGAGGTCATATATATGTGGCTGTTTTTAGGAATTTCTGCGATGATTTTTACAGGCTTCAATCTGATTTACTCTTTTAAAAATAAGAATGAAAAGTGGTTTAGATTCGCAGCCCTATCGTTCACTGCCCTGACCGTATGTTCGTTTTATTCAGACGGAGCGATGCGTGTGCTAAATGAAGATTGGGGAGGCTTGATGGATATCATGCCAACCATGAGCAAGGCTCTGTGGGTATGTGTAGGGATGTCTATTCTATTGAACTCTATTTCGCTCTTTAGAGAGAAATAGCCGCATTTCTATTTCAAGGATACCACCCCCCAGCTGCACACGGCAGGTCTGTGCATTCGCCGTAGCCTATGTGGAATTTGAAAAGCTGAATGCCAATGCTTTATGATAAAGAAGCAGACTTAAAATGACAGCTTCGCACTGTTCCAACAGAGCAAAGGAGTGCCCCAATGGGCACTCCTTTTTCATAGCTTTACGCCTTATTCAGCAAGATTTGTAATAGGAATATGATTTGAAGTCACTTTGCAGCGTTGATGTGCTTTATCTGTTTTTCTCCACAGCTTCAGCGGAGGATAATATAAGAAATCCCCGACTCTGGTCGGGGATTTTATTGGCAGCAACGCGCAGTCCTTAACTGAGCGCGGAGTTTCCGCTATCCGGGTTTGGACGCCAGCCGTCCATGAGTTTGTCATTCTCCATAATAAAGGGGCTTGCCGTATCCTGTCCCCATGAGGTGTCATATTTTCCCATAAGATAATCGCTCAGAGCCGTTCGGTCGGCAAAGCGCAGCAGCCGGTACGGCTCCTGAAAGGCAACCTTTTCTACAAAGTACAGCGTTCCGTCCTTCGCCGTCAGAAGTACGCCAACATGCCCGACAAACAGCAGAGATTCCTCCTCGGTCGGCTTATCGTGGAAGAATACCGTGATCAGGTGGATCCTTTCATTCTCCTGAAACGTAACGCCGCGGGATGCCCATTCCTCTTGTACGGTTTGCACATGGCGCCGTATTTCCGTGGTATTCTCCGCCTTCATAGAGGAATACAGTGCGCGGAAATCCGCAAGGCTGCTTCCTCCCAACGCATCGGGATCTGTTTTCAGCGTCTCCTCGTCCACAAACAGCACATCTTCACCAGCATTGATTTGAGAGTCTGCGCTCACAGAGAGGAAGTCCCCAAACAGGTTCATGGCGGTGATCCGGCAGTTATAGCCCGGAAACGTCCCGTTCTTCGCCGTCCATTCGTCCTGCATCGCGTAAGGGTCATATTTCGTATACAGCAGCTCCGCTTCCTCAAAGCCATCCGTAAGCCATTCCTGCTTCACGCTGTCATTAAAGCGATCCACACGACGGAAAAAGCCCTGAATACGCCCATCTGACACGCCTGCGTCGGAGAGCAGCTCCTGCAAAAGCTCCCTCGAACCACTGTCGTTCAGGTTCGTGTATTCAATTTTTTCCAATGCCGGACGCTTATCTGGAAAATCAGTATCCGCACCGCAGCCCGCGAATGCGGAAGCGATAAGAATAACACATATAGCCAGCATTGTCTGCCGAAATGATTTCATAATCTGCTCCATTCTTTCCTTTGACCATCGACCATTTTGCAAAGCTTATTATACCATTCAAGCATAAGGTCTATGTTAAGCAAGAGGTCTTTGGGGCGATTGGAACAGCGAAAGGCTGGCTTTTACTACCCGGCTGACAAAACGGATCATTTCCTCTTTGCTGTACTTGTCGTAACCCTCCACGACGACGTGCATCAAACCGTTTGACAGATTGGTATACATCATTTCCAGCTCTGTCCCACTGGCTCCAGGCAGCTCTTTCCGCCAGTAGGCAATGCTGCCCTTCTTGGCCAAGGCAATCATCCGCAAGAGGACCGTTGAGTTTGTATTCCCCAGAATCAGAACCCGGCAGGCTGCCTGATTCTGATCGACCATATCGTAGATCGCTTTGATCAGAGCCGTCACGTCAAACGAATTGACATAGCGAAGGGATTCCTCAAATGCATCGATGAGCTCGTTCTCGATGCTCTCCATCAGGGCAAAGCAATCGCTGTAATGGGCATAGAAGGTGGCACGGTTAAGCTGCGCCAGCGCACAAACCTCCTTCACCGTAATTCTGTTTGCAGGTTTTTCCTTCAGCAGCTTCAGAAAAGACTGCTTGAGCACCATTTGCGTATAGCGTTTCCTTGCGTCCATCTTCTCCATATAGGGCCCCTCCAAAAAAGTTTACAAAGATCATCAACAGTTCAACAGACAGTGTTGCTTTTCTTTCAGCCGTATGGCAAGTGCTGATTGTTTCTGCCTTTCTCCTCAAGTATACTGTACTCGTGAAAGATAATCAACACTTGTATGCTTATTTGAGAGAGGAGGCTTTTTGAATGTATGATAAATATCTTGTTACAGGCGCCACCGGCTTTCTCGGCAGAGCTGTTGTAGAAGCACTGGCACGCCGCGGCACACGAGTGCATGCGCTTGTACTGCATGATGACCCCGATATCAATTTGCTCCCCAAAGAAGTCCATACCGTCGTCGGTGATGTGTGCGTGAAAAACTCGCTGACAGACTTCTTCGCGGATGCCGACAGCCGTACCTGTGTGATTCACTGCGCCGGTGTCGTCTCCGTCGCGTCCAGACCCGGTTCGAGGCTCTATCAGGTCAATGTGGGTGGGACATGGAGAGTTCTCCGGCAATGTATGGAGCATGATGTGGGCAAAATGGTCTATGTCAGTTCCGTCCATGCCATACCGGAAAAGCCGAAGGGCTGCATCATTACGGAGGATTGCGAATTCTCTCCGGGGCTTGTGGACGGAGATTACGCCAAGAGCAAGGCAACTGCAACAGAGTTGGTCTTCGCTGCAGCGGAACGCGGGTTGAATGCCAGCATTGTATTCCCCTCCGGCATCATCGGCCCGGGCGACTTACAGGGAGGGAGCTTCACCTCAATGGCAAAATCCTTTCTTGCTGGGAAGCTGCCTTTAGCCGTTCGCGGCGGATATGACTTTGTGGATGTGCGGGATGTGGCAAGAGGTATTCTCGCCTGTTCCGAAAGCGGAGAGCCCGGCAAGGGATATATTTTGTCCGGCCACTATGTCACCATTCGCAAGATGCTTCAGCTCGTGGGAAAGACTGCAAAGCTGAGGTATCGCCCCATCGGCCTGCCGCTGGGACTTGCAAAGCTGGCCGCTCCGTACTACGAGCGCCGAAGCCTGAAGGAGCGAAAGCCGCTGTTTTTCACCCCTTATTCCGTTTCCGTTCTTGCCTCAAACGGCCGCTTCAGCCATGCTGCTGCGTCGGAACGCTTTGCATATCAGCCGCGCCCGGTGGAGGAGACTTTGCGGGACATGACAGCATGGCTTTTGGAGCAGAGGAGAAAGGACGAAGTGTGACCTCACATCAACAAAAAGCACCTTGAGCAGGCTGCGCATGCTACTGATATGCTCCGCAATCTCATTTGCCATCAACACGCATCCCATGATATAGTTTAATAAAGGGATTAAAACTCATGAATGCAGGCATTCACCCGTTGTTTCATAATATTTCGGCTCACACTTATGTACCGTCATTATTGCCCCACTTAAAAGGCTTTTGCCGGAAAGGAGCACGATATGAATCGGATCATCACCATCGGCCGTGAATTTGGCAGCGGCGGCCGCGAGCTTGGTCGCAGAATCGCAGAAAAGCTGGAGATCGCCTACTACGATCAGGAGATCATAACAGAGATTGCAAAAAGAACCACGCTGTCTGAAGAGTATATCCGGCGGATTGAGGAAAAGCGCCCCATTATGCATTTCCCCATTCATACCGGACACAGTTTTTATCTGATGTCAGAACCCACATTTTATCCGGATCTTTCTATCTATACAAAGCAGCATGAGCTGCTTCGTGAGCTGTCCTGCAAATCCGACTGCGTCATCGTCGGGCGCTGCGCGGACCATATTCTCCGGGAGCAAAAGCCTGTGCGTATTTTTGCTTATGCGGATATGGAGAGGAGAATCAAACGCTGCATGGAGCGCCGTCCGAAGGACGAGAATCTAACAGATGCGCAGATGATGAAACGTATTACGGAGATAGACCGCAACCGTGCAAAGTATTACGCTTTCTTCAGTGAGCAGAAATGGGGTGCGCGAGAAAACTACGACCTTCTCGTGAATACCTCCGGCGCCGACATCAAAGAGCTGTCCTCTGCCCTTTGCGGTTATTTGGATGCCCTGTTTGAACAAACCATTTGCGCTGCAGAACAGCACACCCGGTTTCAAACAATCGGGTGTGCTGTTTTTCATAGCAGACTTCATTCTTCTCTTGCTCTCTTGTGTTTCTTCGGATATTCGTATATAATGTATCGTGTTGAGTATTATCCATGCGGAGGTGCGGTATGAACGGAATCAAGGGCTATATCTCCATTCGGGAGGCCTCCTATCGCTGGGGCGTGTCAGAGCGGCGGGTCAACCAATATTGCGCCGAGGGGCGGATCCCCGGCGCGTCCCGGTTCGGGCGTTCATGGGCGATCCCGGAAAACGCGGAAAAGCCGTCCGACCCGCGCTTTCAGGGACAGCACCGCGATCCCGGCAGGACAAGCACCTGACGGATCCCCCTCTGCATTTGAAGCATCCGCAAAATGGAAGTGAACGTTATGACCTGCGACGAAGCTTTGTACCGCCAATATCTGAGCGGTGACGACGAAGGGCTCAATGCCCTGATGAAAAAATACGGTGACCCGCTGACGCTGTATATCGACGGCTATCTGCACGACGTTCACGAGGCAGAGGAGCTGATGCTGGACGTTTTCGCCTATCTGTTCACCAAAAAGCCGAAGATACGGGACGGCGGCTTCAAGGCGTATCTCTATAAGGCGGCGCGGCACATGGCGCTGCGCCACAAGAGCAAACGAAAGCCCTTGTTCAGCCTCGATACGCTGACCGGCGAGCCGGACGGACGGCTGCTGGCGGAGGAGGTCACAGGGAAAACGGTGAAGCAGATCACCAACATGGTGTATCGCGGAAAAGAGAGCCTGCGAAGGCTCTTGGAACGGGAAGGAATCACAAATGCGGAGTCATGAAGAGCGCGTCGCGGAGACGAAGCGGCGCATCGCCCAAATTGAGCGGGAGAATCGGCTGCGGCGCAATACGATCACCATGGCTTCCGCCGTGGCGGCGTGCCTTGTGCTGCTCATCGCCGCGTCCCTCGCCATGCCCGGCATTGCCGCGAGCATCCAGACAGGCGACTACTCCGGCTTTGAAACGGCGGCAAGCATCTTTCACGGCGGCGCTGCCTTGGGATACATCGTCATCGGGCTGCTGGCTTTTTTACTCGGCGTGTGCGTGACCGTTCTGTGCTTCCGGCTGCGTCAGATGAGCCGAGAGGACGGGCAGGACAGGGAAAGCGAGGATGCGCATGGAGCTGATTGAGAACCTGCTGCAACTGCTGACCACGTTCGTCGGCGCACTGCTTTCGGGTATCTCCTACCGGAAAAGTCAGTGGCAGGCTTACTTTCTGCTGCTGTGCTTCTATGGCTGCTTTGCCCTCGGCTCTCTCTACTGGACGATGTATCTACTGCTGTTCGATACCACGCCGCGGGTCTTTTATGTGTCGGAGTTCGGCTGGGTAGCGAGCGTAATTTTCCTGCGGATCTTGCAGGCCTCGCTCACCAGTCAGGACGAGCGCAGCTTCCGCTGCCGCAGGGCGTGGCTTGCACCTGCGTTCGGCCTTCCGATGCTGGCGTTCTACTGTGCTTTCGGGGACATCCTCTCCAACCTGATCTGGTGCGGCATGATGATATGGCTCTCCTTCTGCGCCATACGCGCTCTTGCCTATGCGAAAACGCGGACGGGCGCGGCGCGGAATATGCGGTGGTTTCACATCGGCGTGCTGTGCTTTGCCGGTTCGGAATATCTGCTCTGGACGGCGGGCTGCTTCTGGCCGGATACCTCTCCGGCCACCCCCACCTTCTGGTGCGATATGCTGCTGACGCTTGCGATTCTGGGGTTGCTGCCCGCCACGAGAAAGGCGGTGGAAGCGTGACCTATATCGAGAATATTTTCATTTGCATGGTCTCCCCCCTGCTGGTGGCTGCCCTGTGCATGGGCAGACGGCAGCTCCGCTTCTTCCTGTTCTGCATTGCCGGGATGGGGGTGTGCCTGCTTTCGGCTTATATCAACACCTTCCTTGCAGCAGTGTGTCAGGCGGATGCCCTTGCCGCCACGGCGGAGATCGCCCCGGTGGTGGAAGAAATCATGAAGCTGCTGCCGCTGGTGTTCTATCTTCTGGTGTTCGAGCCGGAGGGGGATAAAATCAAGGCTGCCGCCATCACCGTAGCCCTCGCCTTCGCCACCTTTGAAAACGTCTGCTATCTCATTCAGAACGGCGCAGACCGCTTCTCCTTCATCTTCTTCCGGGGCTTCGGCACGGGAGCCATGCACGTCCTCTGCGGCCTGATCGTGGGCGGCGGGCTTGCATACACATGGCGGCGGACATGGCTGAAGGTCGCCGGCACCTGCGGACTGCTCGGCGCGGCCATCACCTTCCACGCCATCTATAACCTGCTCATCGCCTACGGCGGCGCGGCGCAGTATATCGCCTACGCCCTGCCGGTGCTGCTGGTGGCGGCGGGAAGATGGTCTGTTTCCCGATTATCGCGGAAGCAATAACCGAATATTTACTCCTTGAGAGCTGCTTTTTGGCGGCTCTCAAATTTTTTTGAAAAATTTTGTGTTTTGGGTGAGAGTTTTTTCGATTTTTTTACCTATATAAGTGAAGGGTTTTTAAGCCGCATTTCAAAAAATCCGGAGAGGAGGTTCAAACGATATGTACGATACCGTAAGACGGGTCGCACTTGTTAAGCAGCGGGTGCGGGAAAATACCCGCCGGAGGCGGCGGCGCGAGGCAATAAGCCTCTCCGCAGCGTGTATGCTGCTGTGCGCAGCGTTGATGCAGGCGGCGGGCACGGTCGTCGGGCCGGGGCAACCTGAGGCATGGGGCGTGTTCGGCGCGATGCTGCTGCGGGAGGACGCGGGCGGCTATGTGCTGGTGGCCGTCGTCTCCTTTGCAGCGGCGGTGGTCATCACCGCGCTGTGCTTCCGGCTCAGAAAAAGAGAAAATCAGAAAAAAGACGGGGCGGATAAGCCGAACCGACACGAACAGGAGGAGAAAAGCCAATGAAGAAACGAATACTCAGTATCCTGCTCCTATGCTGCATGGTGTTGACGCTGCTGCCGACAGCGGCCTTTGCTGCGGGTGAGCTACCGGATGTCAAGCTTTCCGTCCCAACGACGTTTGACAAGACAGTGGACCTTACGGAGTAGAACAAAGAATTGAAAATCACGGACAGCAAGACCTATCTGATCAAGGGCTCCGCAGATCCGAACTGGTATTTTCAATAACGGATCAAAATCGATGGCAAGGGCAAGAACATTACGCCGCACATCTTTCTGGATGGCGTCCGCCTTCAGGCACCCGAGGACGGCCCTGCCATCGAGCTTTACGGCAGCGCCTCCGCTTGCCTGTAATTTATCGGCGGGGACAGCGAGCTGATCGGCGCGGAGAACTTCGCTGCGCTGCAGAAAAACAAAACCGATGGCTATCTCCGGGTTCTGGTGCATACGGGGACGAAGCTCACGTGTCAGGGCGGCCAGCATGGCGCGGGCATCGGCGGCTCAAAGGTCGGAATCAAGAAGTTCTCGCAGGGACACGGCGTAAACCTTCATTTCGGCTCTCTGGCGACGAATATCTATGGCGGTGAGATTTTTGCGACCAGCGGCGTAGGCGGTGCGGGTATCGGCGGCGGTGCAAACGGCGGCGTCGGCGAGTGGATTTATGTGTATTCCGGCAAGCTGACGGCGATCTCCGTTTCGCAAGGCGCAGGGATCGGCGGCGGCCAGGGCGGCCCCGGACGCCATATTTATATCAGGGGCGGCACGGTGGATGCCGGCAGCCAGTCAGGCGGAGCCGGAATCGGCAGCGGCGATCAAGACGGACAGAACAAGCCGGAAGATGCGCATCATATCGAGATTTCCGGTGGAACGGTCGATGCCTGGAGTAACTATGCCGGCGCGGGCATCGGCGGCGGCGTGAACGGCAACAGCGGGAACATTCTGATCAAGGACACAACGCTGACTGCACAGTCCCTTCCGCTTTTTCCGAGCTCCAGTTATAAAGATCTGCCTGCAGCCGCGGTCGGAAGAGGCTCAAACCGGACGCACTGGATGTCAGTGATGCAAAATCAGGAATATCTGATGCATATAGAAGAGAACATCAAAATCGGAGCCTCGGACGGGAAGTCCGTGTGGCTGAGCGCGACAGGGTGGCAGTGGCGCCGCAGCCAGGGACCGTATGAGTGGGGCTGGGGCACCACGACGGAGCTTCTCATCCCCAACGAAAATGGGCGCGTGGACCTGCAGCGGCTGAGCCTGCCGTATGCCTACAATTACGGCAGAGTGATCGGCAAGCTAGAGCTGCGCTGCGAGGAAAGCACACACAACCATGAATTTGTCTGGGCGAACAGGGACGACTGCCACATCTGGGTCTGCAAGAACTGCGGCGCACGAGACCCCGCCGCGGAAATGTCCAAACAAAACGCCAAACACACTCCCAGCGGCTGGAGCAATCAGGAGCAGCTCTGCGCTGTGTGCGGTCATGTGCTTGAGAGGGACACGAAAGCCCCGGTTATGGAAACTCTGACGGACGGCGAGAGCTACACCGTCGAGGATAACATCGATGGAAACCCCGGCGCGTACACCTTCACCGTGAGCGACCCGGCTGCATCGGGAGAGACGTCCTCCGGCATCAAGTCGGTGACCATCAACGGCGAGCCGCAAGACGGCCCCACCTATCGTCTCCCCGCGCCGGATGGCGGCAACAATGACGCGGGAGCGGAATATACCGTGGTCGCGACTGACAACGCGGGAAACGAAACTACGGCGACAGTCAGAACATACAGGTGGCACCACGTGAAGGTCATCAGCCCGGACGGCAACGGAATAGCTTTCGCATCTCCCTTAATGGCCGTGGCTGGTACGGAGATCACCCTGACCGCCATGCCCAAAGAGGGCTACCACTTCAAGGAGTGGCAAGTCATCAGCGGCGGCGTGACGATCGCTAACAACAAGTTCATAATGCCCGAGGGAGATGTTAAGGTGAAGGCTATATTTGAGGCGGACGCACCTCCTGCGCCCACCGATCCCGCCAAACCCAGCATCAGCGTCATCGGAACCTATACTTACAATGGCTCCGAGCATACCGCGACCGTGAACGGTTATGATCCCACCACCATGGACATCTCCGGCAACACCGGCACGGACGCGGGCGATTACACCGTTAGAGTCACATCCAAGACAGGCAAATGGGCGGACGGCAACACCGACGCCGTGACCGCAGCGTGGAGTATCGGCAAAGCTACGCAGGAAGCCCCCATTGGATTGAATGGTGTCGCGCCCACCACCGTGGACGGCAGCGACGGCAAAATCAGCGGCGTGACTGATAAGATGGAATACCGTATGGCAGGCGAAAGCATCTATACGCCGTGCAGCGGCACGGAGATTGAGAACCTGTCGGCTGACAATTACTTCGTCCGTTATGCGGAGGATAACAACCACTTTGCCAGCTCCGATGCGGAGGTCACGGTGGGTGAGGGCGCGTCGCTTGCGGATTGTACGATCACCTTCAACGCAGGCGACGGCAGCGGCAGCATGGATTCCGTGATCGTCAAGGCAGAGACAAATTACATCCTGCCCGCCTGCGGCTTCACCGCTCCCGCCGATCAGGAGTTCAAGGCATGGCAAATAGGCGGCACAGAGTACAAGGTGGGAGATTCCTACACCGTGCTCGGGGATACCGAAATCAAGGCGCTGTGGGAAAACAGCGTTATTACCCCCACCACCTACACCGTCACCGTCAGCAATGACGGCACCGGCACCGCAACTCCTTCACCGCTGTGGTCGGCACGGAGATTCGCCTGACCGCTACGCCCAAAACCGGCTACCACCTCAAGGAGTGGGAGGTCATCAGCGGCAATGTGACTATCAAGGACGACAAGTTCACCATGCCGAGTGCCAACGTGGAGGTCAAAGCCATCTTCGAGAAGGACGCGCCTACTGAGTTTACCATTACCTTTGACGGCAACGGCGGTACGCCCTCTGTCGGCAGCATGACCACCACCAATCAGAAGTTGACCTCTCTGCCCAGCGCCTCCCGAAGCGGCAGTTACAGCTTCGACGGCTGGTACACCGAAAAGAGCGGCGGCACAAAGGTCACGACGGATACCCTATTCCATGCAAATATCACCGTCTACGCCCATTGGACTTACACCGGCGGCGGTGGCGGCGGCTACAATCCGCCCGTCACTTACTACACGCTGCGCTTTGAAACAGGCGGCGGCAGCGCCATAGCCAGCGTGCGGGAAGCGTACAATGCCTACATTGACCTGACGGGGTATGTCCCCACTTGGCGAGGCCACACCTTTATCGGTTGGTACAGCGAGCGCAGCCTGATGAACAAGGTTTCCGGTGTTTATCTGACGAGGGATATGACCGTGTATGCAGGCTGGCGCGTGGACGAAAATCCGAACACAGGCGCAAATCCCTTTACCGATGTTTCTGAAAAGGACTGGTTCTACGGCGATGTGATGTTCGTCTACGAAAACGGGCTGATGCTCGGCACGAGCAAGACCCTGTTCAGTCCGCATGGGACGGCGACGCGCGGCATGATGGCGACCATTCTCTGGCGCATGGAGGGCAGCCCCGTGCCGAAGGGCAAAAACAGCTTTACCGATGTGGAGGCCGGGAAGTGGTACGCCGATGCCACCACATGGACAGCGGAGAACAGCATCTTCGCGGGCTACGGCAAAGACAAATTTGGTCCGGACGACCCCATCACCCGCGAACAGCTTGCAGCCATCTTCTACCGCTACGCGGACTACAAGGGCTACGATCTGACCGTCAAGGGAAATCTGGATAAGTTCAAGGATGCGGACAAGATCACGGATTACGCAAAGACGGCGATGCAATGGGCGGTCGGCAGCGGTCTTGTAAAGGGAAAATCCGGCAATCTGCTTGACCCGCAGGGCACGGCGACCCGCGCTGAGATTGCCGCCATGCTCCACCGCTTCATTGAGAAGTATGAGCTGGTGCAGGGCAAGGCTCCCGGCGGCCTGATGGGCTGGATCGACCCGAAGCGGCTGCAAATCCCAAAGACCGGCGACAGCAGCGTGTTAGGCTTGTGGGGGGTCTCCCTCTGTACATCTCTTGCCGGATGCCTTGCACTGAGCACATGGCAGATCAGGCGGCGGCGTGAGGAAGAATCGCTGCAAATCATCGAAAAGTAAACAGGCTCACCTTTAGGGGCGCGGGCAAATAGCCCCGCGCCCCATTCGATGTCTTCCCAGAAAAAAACGGGGTTGTCTCAAAATGATCTTTTGAAAGTAAATTGCAAAAATAAAGGCATACGAACTCTGTCCTTTCAATTGAGTTCGTATGCCTTTTCTAACTTTAAAAAAGGTAATGTCCTTAAATGTGAATTAAAGTTAAATTATTCCCGATTTGTGACAGCCCCGTCCTGCTTTTTCGCTTGATGTGTATGCACCTGAAATCATTTTTCAAACAGATACAGGAGGTATCCGTAGCCCTCGGCCTCCATTTTTTCATAGGGCACAAAGCGCAGGGCCGCACTGTTGATGCAGTAGCGCACGCCATTGGGGGACTCCGGATCGCCGTTGAACACATGACCAAGGTGAGAATCTCCGGCACGGCTTCTGACCTCTGTGCGGCGCATGCCGTGGCTCAGGTCCTCCAGTTCCACCACGGCAGGGCCCTCGATGGGCTTTGTGAAAGCCGGCCAGCCGCAGCCGCTTTCGTACTTATCCGTGGAGGAAAAGAGCGGCTCGCCGGTGACGACATCCACATAGATGCCCTTTTCAAACTTGTCCCAGAACTCGCCCGTGAAGGCGCGCTCCGTGCCGCTCTCCTGCGTAACACGGTACTGCTCCGCCGTCAGCTTGTCCCGGATGGACTCCGCCGCGGGCTTCTGATAGTCGCCCGGATCGATGCGCAGCCGGGAAAATAGCTCCATCTCCGCGCGCGGGATGTGGCAGTAGCCGTTCGGGTTCTTTTCGAGGTAGTTCTGGTGGTACTCCTCGGCGGGGTAGTAGTTCTTGAGTGGGCCGATCTCCACAAAGAATTTCTCGCTGCGGCCGCGCTCGATCTCCGCGATGCGCTTCACTGTTTCTCTCGCGCTTTCGTTGGTAAAGTAAACGCCGGTCTGGTACTGGCTGCCCCGGTCGTTGCCCTGCCGGTTTTGTACCGTGGGGTCGATGACATAGAAGTACGCCAACAGCAGCGCGTCGAGGCTCACCTGCTCGGGGTCGTACTCCACCCGCACAGTCTCCCGAAAGCCGGTCTCTCCCTTGCAGACGGTCTTGTAATCGGCGTCCGCCTGGCAGGTTCCGTTGGCGTAGCCGCTCTCGGCGTCGATAACGCCGGGGATGGACTGCATCAGCTGTTCCATGCCCCAGAAGCAGCCGCCCGCCAGATAGATGACATTTTCCGTGGTGTCCATATAGGTGATCTCCTCGTCGGACCGGTCAAAAGCCGCTCCGTCCATGTTTGTTTCCTGTCCGCTCTTTTCCTTCGGCACAGTCTGCTGCCCGGCGGCGCAGCCGCCCAGCAGCAGCACCGAGGCGAAAAGCAGGGCCAATACGCTTCGATACATCGCTTTTCCTCCTTTCAGGGGAAGCGGGGCTCACTCCGCCCTGTCGCGCACCAAGGGCAATGCAATGGCGCGCAGCAGGCGCTTTTTTAAATCTCGGGTCAGCCCATATCGGCGGCAAGGGCCTGGTTGATGAGCTTTTGCAGCGTCTCAGCCTGCTTCTTTTCCGTGATGGCGCCTACGATGGGGTCACCCACGATATTGCCGTTTCGGTCAACCACATAGGTGGTGGGATAGGCGAAGACATTCTCCACAAACTTACCGGCATCGCCGCCGGAGCCAAAATAGATGTTTTGATAGGTCGCGCCCTTCTTGGCAAGCACCTCCTTCGCCTCGGCGATGGCCTTCTCGTCGCCGTCGAGCGTAAAGGAGTTGATGCCGATCAGCGCGCCGCCCTTCTTCGCAAGCTCCTTGTTCAGTGCGTCCAGCTCGGAAAGCTCGCCCACGCAGGGATTGCAGGTGGTGAACCAGAAATTCACCACGGTGACGGCATTGCCGGAAAACAGCTCCTTGCTCTTCACCGTGTTGCCATCCAGGTCCTTGCCCTCAAAGGTGGGGAATTTCTGCATGCTGCCGTCATCAGGCGGCGTGGTCATGTCGCTGCCTGCGGGCACGCTCATAGCGCCATCCTTAGATTGCTGTGCCGCCTCGGGGTACTTTTTCTCAATCATTGTCCGCTTATTTTCAATCTCGCGGATCTTCTCCGCCGCCTCCTTGAGCAGCTTCAGCTCATCCTCCGTAAACTGATCTTTGGAACCTTCGATGGTGTCCAACAAGAAATCACCATAGTTTTTGCCGTCCTCCTGCATGGTCATGCCCTTGTCGGCCGCCATGAAGACCTTTTCCCAAAGCTCGGTGTTTTTTCCAAGAATCGCGTTTTCCTGCTCCATCAGTTCCTTGTACATGGCGGCCGCCTCCTCGGCGTTTTTCGGCTCGCCGTCCTTTTTATCGCCGCCCGCCGCACCGCAGGCTGCCAGAGAGAGGACCAGCACAGCGGCCAGCAGCAAGGTTACCAGTTTTTTGACGTTCATTTTTGTTCCTCCTGATTCATGTCGTTGTTTTTCTGCGGCGCTTTGGCCGCAAGGGTTTGCTTATCTTGACCGTCTCCAAAGCCGTAGCGGAAGCAAACGGCACCTGTGGGACAGGCGCGTATGCACATCCCACAGCGGATGCACTCGGTATGGTTGGGCGTTTTTGTCACGTCCACATCCATCTTGCAGGCTCTGGCACATTTCCCACAGGAGACGCACTTGCTCTTGTCCACCTTCATCTGGAAGAGGGACACCCTGTTAAACAGCGCATAGAACGCGCCAAGCGGGCACAGCCACTTGCAGAAGGGACGGTAAAATACGATACTCAGCACGATCACCGACAGCAGAATGCTGAATTTCCAGGTAAACAGGCTGCCCAGCGCCGCCCGGATGCCGGAATTGGCAAGGGACAGCGGGATGGCTCCCTCCAGCACACCCTGGGGGCAGAGGTACTTGCAGAAGAACGGGTCGCCCATGCCCACGTCATTCACAAGGAACGCCGGCAGGAGAACGACCATCACCAGCAGGACAGCGTATTTGAGGTATGTCAGGGGCTTGAGCTTCTTTGTGGAGAGCTTCTTGGTCGGGATCTTATGCAGCAGTTCCTGAAACCAGCCGAAGGGACAGAGGAAGCCGCAGATAAAGCGCCCCAGCAGCACGCCCAGCAGAATGAGAAAGCCTGTGATATAGTAGGAGAAGCTGAACTTGGAAGACCCCACCACCGCCTGAAACGCCCCGATGGGACAGGCTCCGGAGGCCGCCGGACAGGAGTAGCAGTTCAGCCCCGGCACGCAGACGGTCTTCCCCGCCCCCTGATACAGTCCGCCCTTGAGGAAATTCGGCAGATGCAGGTTGGTCAGCAGCGTCGCCCCCGCCTGAATCCAGCCCCGGAAGCGGGACATGGTCTGCGAAACGCCTGAAAACTTTTTACCCAATGCCCACACACTCCAGACATAATTTGATTGCTTTGCTCAGCACTGTCACCGCCTCGCCCCGCCAGACACCAAAGCACAGCATGGCGGCTCCGGCCATCAGCAGCACGATCTGCGCCGCGGCCTTTTTCCCGCAGCTCATTTTTCATCACCCTTTCCGATTTTCTGCCCCCATCATAGCGCGGGAGAGTTAAAGTCTCTGTTAAGAACGAAAACTTAACGCAAACCTTATCTATTTTTGCTATAATGAAAGCAACACAAAAACGAAGAAATAAAAAGGAGGGCTCTCATGCACCTTTTAGTAATTGAAGATGAACGCGCCCTGTGCGAGACCATCGTCCGCAGCCTGCGGCGGCTGGCCTACAGCGTGGACTACTGCTATGACGGCGAAAAGGCGCTGGCGCTTCTGGGCGTGGAACGATACGATCTGGTGCTTCTGGATCTGAATCTGCCGAAAAAGGACGGCATGACGGTGCTGCGCACCCTGCGGCAGACCGACCGGGAGACGCGGGTGCTGATCCTCTCCGCCCGCAGCGAGGTGGAGGACAAGGTGCAGGGCTTGGATGCCGGGGCCAACGACTATCTGGCGAAGCCCTTCCACTTGGCGGAGCTGGAGGCCCGCATCCGCAGCCTGACATTGCGGCAGTTCACCCAGCAGGATGTGCTACTGACTTGCGGTGGCCTGACCTTTGACACCCGCTCCCGTACCGCCACCGTCAACGGGCAGACGCTGACGCTGACCCGCAAGGAAACTGGGATACTCGAATACCTGATGGTGCATCAGGGGCGGCCGGTGAGTCAGGAGGAGCTGATGGAGCACGTTTGGGACAACAGCGTGGACAGCTTCAGCAATTCCATTCGCGTCCACATCTCCGCCCTGCGCAAAAAGCTCCGTGCCGCGCTGGGCTATGACCCCATCCGCAACCGCATCGGCGAGGGCTATCTGATGGGAGGCGAGGAGGAATGAAGCGGCTTTCCCTGCAGTGGCGCATCACGCTGATGTCCGTCCTGCTCATCGGCATCACCTGCGTGGCCATGAATTTGCTGCTGTGCTCCTCCGGTGTGTACTATATGGACACCATTGCGGATAGCTTACAGGGCGGCGGCACGGTGATCCTGAATGAGGGCGGCGCGGCGAGCTTTGACCCGCAGCTCATAGCGCCCAACGAGGAGTTGACCATCGTCGTCGATGGGGTGCAGGGGCGCTTCCGCACCACCAACTGGTATATCACGGCGGCGGTAACGCTGCTCAGCGGTATTCTGGCCTATTTTGTCAGCGGACGCGCTCTCAAGCCCCTGCGCAGCTTTGCCTCGCAGGTGGAGCAGGTG
>OLJF01000309.1_pt1 | contig 64147 bp, 40 predicted proteins | sample 1609751 | NCBI WGS metagenome assembly OLJF01 (sample SAMEA4350171, study PRJEB24818) | metagenome | biome: human; feature: gut; material: faeces | place: Denmark | collected 2013-09
CCCAGAAAGACGATCTGGTTGATAGGCCGGAGGTGGAAGTGCAGCAATGTATGGAGCTGACCGGTACTAATAGCCCGAGGGCTTGACCTACGATTATGCAGGCAATCCAAGCCTTACTCACAGTCGCAGTTATGTTGTTCGGTTTTGAGGGTGCAGCCCCCAATATAGTTGGTGCTTATTAGGGCGAGGGTCCACCCGTTCCCATCCCGAACACGGAAGTTAAGCTCGCTTCTGCCCACGATACTTGGCTGGAGACGGCCCGGGAAAATAGGTAGCGCCAACACAAGCGGACATCTTCGGATGTCCGCTTTTTTTTGCGCGTTTATGTAATTTTTTTGCCGGATTTCATAATTTGTTCAAAGTTTTTTCACCATTCCCAGAGATGGATCTGTATAATAGATAACTATGAAAAGTGTGCCTATCAGAGCTCTATCAAAACCGGGCATACTGCATCATGAGCGAATACAAATTACCAGACCGCTCAAATAGCGCGGAAAAGGTTGATTTTTTGGGCTGAACCTGCTATAATGAACGGACTTGTCAAAGGATAACCGGAAAAGGATTTTTGCTATGCTGAGAAGATTCAAATCGTCTGTTACCTTTTTAATGAAGCTGCTGGCCTTTCTGCTGTGTGCCGCCTGCTTTTTCGGCCTGTTCGGACTGGAATATTTCTTCCTTCTGCGCCCCAGCCGCACCCTGGGCGTCACGGCGGTGGCCTTCGTGGTGGTCTACATCCTGATGACCAAGGTCTACGGTGGCTTCGACATCGGAAAGCGTAAAAGCAAGCCCATCGTGTTCTCCATGGCCCTGACGCTGCTGCTGACGGACCTGGTGACGCACTTCCTGCTGTGCATCATGAATACCACCGTCATCCACGGGGGACGCTTTGTGTATGAGTGCCCGCTACTGCTGCTGGCGGTCTATATGCTGCAGGTGGCCCTGGTGATCATCATGGCCTACGGCGGCAACGACCTGTACTTCAAGGTCAACAAGCCCCAGCGCTGCCTGATGGTGGCCCGCCGAGGCGAGTGCATCGAGGACCTGATCAAAAAAGTGGGCCGCTACAAAAAGCAGTACAACATCCAGCAGGTGGCCTGGCTGGACCAGCCGGACCTGCTGACCTGCGTGGACCACGCCGACGCCGTGTTCCTGTATGAGCTCTCCGTCCGGGAGCGCACCGACCTGGTGGAATACTGCTACCAGACCCGCAAGGACCTGTACTACAGCCTGGAGATGTCCGACGTGGTGGCCATGGCCGGGGAGCGGGTCATGTTCGACGACAAGACCATGATGTACTGCCCGGTCCGTGAACTGCGGTTCGAGGAGCGCATCGTCAAGCGTCTGGGGGATATCCTGGTGTCCGTGGTGGGCCTGGTGCTGACCTCCCCCATCCTGCTGGCAACGGCCCTGGCCATCCGCCTGGAGGACGGCGGCCCGGTGTTCTACCGCCAGAAGCGCGCCACCTACGGCGGCCGGGTGTTCGAGGTGTACAAATTCCGCTCCATGCGGGCCCAGGACGGCAGCATCCACGTCTCCGCCAAGAAGGATGACGACCGCATCACCAAGGTGGGCCACATCATCCGCAAATTCCGCATCGACGAGCTGCCCCAGCTGATCAACGTCCTGAAAAGCGACATGAGCATCGTGGGCCCCCGGCCCGAGATGCTGGAAAACGTGGAAAAATATACCGACGACCTGCCGGAGTTCCGCTATCGCCTGCGGGCGAAGGCGGGGCTCACCGGCCTTGCCCAGATTTACGGCAAATACAACACCTCTCCCCGGGACAAGCTCATCATGGACCTGGCCTATATCCAGCAGTACAGCGTCTGGCTGGACCTGAAGCTGATTCTGCGGACGGCTCTGGTGCTGCTGACGCCGGAGGAGAGCACCGAGGCCTTCGAGGACAAGAAAACGGAGGAAAAACCGTAATGCATACCACAAAGCGCGCCGTGCTGCTCAGCTGCTCCGACCACTATAACCACCGTCTCTACGTCATCGACGGCTATCTCAGGTCCCTGGGCTACGAGACGGTGTACTACACCAGCGACTTTGACCACACCTCCAAAAAGGTGTTCCGCTGCACGGTCCCCGGCTGCCGCCAGATCCATGTGCGGCCCTATCAGAAAAACCTGTCCCTGTCCCGGATTTTGTCCCATCGGGACTTTGCCCGCCTGGTGTTCCGGGAGCTGGAGCAGGACCCTCCGGATGTGGTGGTGGCCCAGCTGCCCCCCAACTACCTGGCCCATTATGCCGCCCGCTTCAAGGCCCGGCACCCGGAAACCAGGCTGATCTTCGAGATTTTCGACATGTGGCCGGAGACCTTCCCCTCCGGCTCCATGAAGCGCCTGCTGGCCCTGCCCTTTTCCGTGTGGGCCGGTCTGCGGGATAAGAACCTCTCCGCCGCGGACCGGGTGATCCCCGAGTGCAGGCTGTTCTGCCGCAAGCTGGGTCTGCCGGAGGAAAACGCCATCTACCTGGCCTCCCGCCGCGACCCGAACCAGACGCCGGAGGCCCATCTGCGCTCTGACGGACTGGACCTGTGCTACCTGGGGGCCATCAATAACGTGGTGAACGTCGACGCCATCGCCGGCCTGACGGCCCAATTGGCCCGGCTGAAGCCCGTCACCGTCCATGTCATCGGCGACGGCGAGAAATGCCCTCAGCTGCTCCAGGCCCTGCGTGACGCCGGGGCGGAGGTGGACTGGCTGGGCGTGGTGTTTGACGAGAGCCGGAAGCACGAGGTCATGAGCCGCTGCCACTTCGGCTTCAACCTGATGAAGCCAGACGTGTGCGTGGGCCTGACCATGAAATCCGTGGACTATTTCCGCCACGATCTGCCCATTCTCAACAACATTCCCGCCGACACCGCCGAGCTGGTGGACCGGGAACAGGTGGGCCTCAACGTGGGGGAGGACACGGCGGCCCGGGTGGCCGCCATGACGGTGGAGGACTGTCTGCGCATGCGTAAGAACGTCCGCCGGGTCTTTGACGAGAACTTTGACCTGCCGGTGGTGCAGGCCCGATATGCCGCCCTGCTGCAGGGCATTGTGTGAGGATACGACCGTGGAAAAACAGATATTGATCCTGCTGGCTGCCTACAAGGGCGGCCGGTTTATCCGGCCCATGGTGGACTCCATCCTGGCGCAGGACGTGGGGGGTTGGAGGCTGATCCTGTCGGACGACGGGGAGGATACCGCCCCCATTTTGCAGGAATACGCCGATAAATATCCGGATAAAATAACGCATTATCGTTCCGGCCGCCGGTTCGGCAGCGCCCAGAGGCACTTCATGCACCTGCTGGAGCAGTTCGGGGGCCAGGCCGACTACATCATGTTCAGCGACCAGGACGACGTGTGGCACCCGGACAAGGTGCGCCTGACCCTCCGGCTGATGGAGCAGGCGGAGACGGACCCGGCCCTGCCGGTGCTGGTCCACACGGACCTGCGGGTGGTGGACGGCCAGCTGCATGAGATGGACCCCTCCTTCCAGCACTATTCCGGCCTGGACGGCCATCGTCTGGCGCTGGAGCAGCTGCTGGTGCAGAATGTGGTCACCGGCTGCACCATGATGATCAACCGCTCCCTGGCCCGGCTTGCCTGCCGCCCGGTGGGGGAAGGGGATATGCTGATGCACGACTGGTGGCTGGCGCTGATCGCCGCCGCCATGGGCCGGGCCGTGTTCCTGGACCGCGCCACCATTGACTACCGCCAGCACGGCGGCAACGTGGTGGGGGCCAAGGATCCCCGCTCGGCGGGCTATGTGCTGCAGAAGCTGAAGGGCGGCGCGGTGCGCCGTTCCCTGGTGGATACGGCCCGACAGGCCGGGGCCTTCCTCTCCTGCTATCGTCAGGAGCTGACCCCGGATCAGCAGGCCCTGCTGGCGGACTATGCCGCCGCCCCCGAAAAGGGAAAACTGGCCCGGCTGGCCCTTTACCGGCGGCGGGGCCTGTGGAAGTACGGCCTGAACCGCCGTATCGGACAAATTCTTTGGTGGTGAATCTTTTGCAAAATCGAATCCGTAACATAACGGAGGAGTTCCGGCGGGGTACCTTTACCCAGCGGTGCAGCCAGCTCTCCTTCGGAATCTTGTGCCTGTTCCTGCTGGAGTGCAGCATCACCGGCGGCGGCCGCTATTGGGAGGCTGGACCTGTCAGCGTCCGCATTCTGCTGGGGGGCCTGGCCGCTGTTCTGGCCCTGCCGGAGCTTTTCCGGCATCTGGGCGCATACCTGAAAAAGCCCGCCGTCTGGCTGACCCTGGCCTTCGTGGGCTGGCTGGCCTTCTGCGCCTGGCGGGGCGTCCGGGCGGAAAACCGCATGGACGTGCTGCTGACGGACATCAAGGGCTTCATGTGGCTGTTCCTGGTGCCTGTGCTGGTGGCCACGATCCGGTCGCGGCAGCGCCTGCGGGTGCTTTTGAGCTGGGTCCTGGCGGGTGCGCTGATCCAGGCGGCCCTGATCCTGGCGGTGAACGCCGCCGTGGTGCTGATGGACGACCCTGCCCCTCTGTGCCGGTGGCTGAACGAGCACACCGTAGGCATCGTGGACGTGGTGTCGGCGCGGCTGGTCCGTGTGTTCTTCAAAAGCAGCCCCTATATGATCGTGGGCTGTGTGGTGGCCCTGTTCCGTCAGGCCCGGGCCCCCAAGCTCCGCTGGCGCTATGTGCTGGCGGTGGCCCTGCTGTTCAACGCCCTGCTTTTAAGCTATACCCGCTCCCTGTACGGAGCTTTGGGGCTGACGGCCCTGGTCAGCATCATCGCGGTGCTGGTGCTGTGCCCGGAGGGCCGCAAGCGGACGCTGGCGTTTCTGCTGGCTGCCGTGGTGTGCTTCGGCGTGCTGGTCACGGTGCAGGAATTTGCCCTGGAGGGCAGCTATCTGAGCTTTGCCGTGTCCCGCACCATCGGCAGGGAGGTTCCCACCTCCTGGGCCTCCCAGCTGCGGTCCCAGCTTCGGGGCGAGGACCCCGGCGATTCCCCCAACAACGGCGAGATGGACAGCCAGCGCTCCTATATCGAGGTCACCGAGAAGTCCGACCAGCTGCGGCAGGAGACCAAGGACAGCCTGAATGTCTACATTCAGCGCAGTCCCATCATCGGCTGCGGCCTGGGCGCGTCGGCGGCCAACCGCGACAAGGGCGTGGACGAGTATTTCTATCTGGACATGCTGGCCCGGACGGGTGTCGTGGGTCTGCTGCTGTACATGCTGCCCTTTGGCTATGTGGTGGTCTGGTGCCTGCGGCGGCGTTCGCTGCTGCGGGAGTGCCCGGAGGGGGCGGCCGTGGTCTGCGGCCTGTGCACCTTCTGGATCGTCACCTGGTTCAACCCCTGGATGAACGCTGTGCTGGGCATCGCCTGGTACGCCGTCACCCTGTCGGTGCCCACGGCTTTAGAGGAGCACAGCATCTGAATCCCACGCAACAGGAGATGTTTTCCCCATGGCGAATGAATCAAGCGGAAAAAAAGCCCTGAAGGCCGGACTTGGCTACACGGTGGGCAATATGCTGGTCAAGGGCCTGTCCTTCCTGGCCATCCCCCTGTTTGCCCGGCTGATGACGGTGGAGGACTTCGGCATTTACAGCACCTTCAGCTCCTATGTGATGATCATGACGGTGCTGGCGGGCTTCACCCTGCACACCAGCGTCCGCAACGCGAAGCTGGATTATGTGGACCTCACCGGTTCCTACTGCTCCTCCGTGACCCTGCTGGTCATCGGCAATTCCCTGCTGCTGCTGGCATTGAGTCTGGTGTTTGCCGCGCCGCTGGCCCGGTCCCTGAGCCTGGAGCAGCCGTATCTTCCGGCGCTGATCGTGCTGGAGAGCTTCGGCATGGCCATGCTGACCTTCTACAACTCCGTCCTTTCGGTGGACTATAAGTATAAGGAGTACCTGGTGCTGAGCCTGGTGTATGCCGTGGCCGGCATCGGCGGCTCCGTGCTGCTGATCCTGACCCTCTGCCGGGGCCAGGGATACCTGGGCCGCATCCTGGGCACCCTGATCCCTGCGGTGCTGGTGGGCATCTATGTGGTGTTCCGCCTGTGGCGGAAGGACCGCCCCCGCATCAGCCGGGAATACTGGCGCTACGGCATGGCCATCAGCCTGCCCACGGTGCCCCACGGCCTGAGCCAGCTGTTGCTGAACCAGTTTGACCGCATCATGATCAAGTCCATCATCGGCAGCACCGAGGCCGGACTTTACAGCTTTGCCTATAACGCGGGCATGATCTTCCAGGTGATCACCAATTCCATGGACACCGCCTGGGCACCCTGGTTCTTTGAAAAGATGAAGGCCAAGGAGTATCCGGCCATCCGCCGGGCGGCCTCGGCGTATGTGGTGTTTGTGTCCATCGGGGCCATGGCCCTGGCACTGATCTCTCCGGAGGTCATCCTCATTGCCGGCGGCTCCAAATACAGCGACAGCCGCTACGTAACCATGCCCATCGTGCTGTCCATGTACTACGCGTTTTTGTATACCCTGCCCTCATCGGTGGAGTATTACTATAAGAAAACCAAGCTTATCGCCCTGGGCACCATGCTGGCGGCGGGCATGAACATTCTGCTCAACGCCGTGTTCATTCCGGCCTTCGGCTATGTGGCGGCGGCCTATACCACCGTGGCCTGCTACCTGCTGTATTACCTGCTGCATGTGGCCCTGTCCTGGTGGGTCCACAAGGGCATGGTGTATGATATCCTCCAGCAGTTCCTCTGGCTGGGGATCGTGTCGGTGGTGTCGCTGGTGACGGTGGCCCTGACGGACCTGTTCTGGATCCGGATGGGACTGCTGGCGGCCCTTCTGGGCGTGTGCGCGCTGTGGGCTCTCCGCCACCGGGATCAGGTGGCCCGGACCCTTGCGGTGTTCCGCCGGAAATCGGCCTGAAATCGGGACAAAACCCCGGGTTTTGCGGGACATCCCGCCCTGTCCCGGGACGGAAATATAAGAGAAGTTACGAAATAACGGATAGGAGTGAGATAAGTGGAGGAACTGACGCTTCGGCAAATGCAGGAGGGAGCTCTGAACATTCTCAAGAAATTGGACGGCATCTGCCGGGAGCAGGGACTGCGATACTTCCTGTTCTATGGTACCCTCATTGGGGCCATCCGCCACAAGGGCTTCATTCCCTGGGATGACGACCTGGACGTGGCCATGCCCCGGCCGGACTTTGACAAGCTGGTGGCATACTGCCGCCGGCACCGGCAGGAGCTTCAGCCCATGCAGCTGATGACCGTGGACGACAACCCCCGGTATGTGTACCCCATCGCCCGCTTCAGCGACACCCGCTACCGGGTGAAATACCAGGGCATCCGGGATTACGGCCTGGGCCTGTTTGTGGACATTTATCCGCTGGACGGCTGCGGTGACACGGAGGAGGAGGCCAGGGCCTGGGTGCAGCAGCCCATGCGGGATGTGAAGTTCATCAACTGCTGCGCCGCCGACCGGTTCACCCCCAGCCGCCGGGGCTGGCTTCACACCCCCGCCAAGCTGGCGGGCTTTGCCTGGGCCCGGCTCCACGGAAGCGCCCATTACATCCACCGCATCGAGGCCTGGGCCCGGCAGAAGGACTATGAGAAGTGCCGCTATGTGGGCTGCACCGTTTGGGATACCAACTGGAACATCGTGTTCCTGCGGGAGGACCTGGAAAAAACGCTGTATGTTCCCTTTGAGGATGCAGAGTTCCCCATTCCCGCCGAATATGACCGGATACTGCGCCATACCTATGGCGATTACATGACGCCCCCGCCGCCGGAACAGCGGATCGGGCAGCATTTTTACACCGTATGGCCCAAGGAACAAGGGCCGTCGGAGGAACATAAGGAAGGAGCCATTTCATGAAAGGTATCGTTTTGGCCGGCGGAGCCGGTACGCGCCTGTACCCCCTGACCATGGTCACCAGCAAGCAGCTGCTGCCGGTGTATGACAAGCCCATGATCTATTACCCCCTGTCCACCCTGATGATGGCGGGGATCCGGGACATTCTCATCATCTCCACCCCCACGGATCTGCCCAATTTCGAGCGTCTGCTGGGGGACGGAAGCCAGTTCGGCATCCGGCTGAGCTATAAGGTGCAGCCCTCGCCCGACGGGCTGGCCCAGGCGTTCCTGCTGGGCGAGGAGTTCATCGGCGACGACTGCTGTGCCATGGTGCTGGGAGACAACATTTTCTACGGCAGCGGCTTCCGGGCCCGCCTGAAGCAGGCGGCGGCGGACGCACAGCAGGGCCGGGCCAGTATTTTCGGCTACTACGTCAACGACCCCGAGCGCTTCGGCATCGTGGAGTTCGACGAAACCGGAAAGGTCATCTCCGTGGAGGAGAAGCCCCAGCATCCCAAGAGCAACTACTGCATCACGGGGCTGTATTTCTACGACAACCGGGTGGTGGACATGGCCAAGCGGGTGAAGCCCAGCGCCCGGGGCGAGCTGGAGATCACCGACCTGAACCGCTTCTATCTGGAGGACGGCACCCTGAACGTGCAGCTGCTGGGGCGGGGCTATGCCTGGCTGGACACCGGCACCATGGACTCCCTGGTGGATGCGGCGGACTTTGTGCGCACCATCGAGACCCGCCAGGGCTCCCAGATCGCGGCCCTGGAGGAGATCGCCTTCAACGAGGGCTGGATCGACCGGGAGACCCTGCTCCAGTCCGCCCAGCGCTATGGCAAGTCCCCCTACGGCCAGCATCTGATGCACGTGGCCGAGGGCAAAATTCGTTATTGATAGGTGGCCTGTATGAAAATTCTGGATACGAAAATTCCCGAGGTAAAGATCATCGAGCCGGACGTGTTCGGCGATCACCGGGGCTGGTTCATGGAGACCTGGTCCCAGCCCAAGTATGAATCCCTGCATTTTGCGCCCATGCAGGACAACGAGAGCTTCACCGCCAAGAAGGGGACCCTGCGGGGCATCCACTTCCAGCAGGACCCCATGGCCCAGGCCAAGATCGTCCGGGTGGTGCGGGGCGCCGTGATGGACGTGGCGGTGGACCTGCGGAAGGGGTCCCCCACCTATTTGCAGTGGGTATCCGTGGAGCTCAGCGCCGAGAACAAGCGCCAGTTCTACATTCCCCGGGGCTTCGGCCACGGGTTCGTGACCCTGACGGACGACGTGGACTTCTGCTATAAGGCGGACAACCTGTACGACCACCCCAGCGACCGGTCCATCCGCTTTGACGACCCCGCCATCGACGTGGACTGGGGCGTGACGGATCCGATCCTGTCCGACAAGGACAAGAACGCCCCCCTGCTGGCGGACAGCGACTGCAACTTCGTGTACGGAAAGGACGAGTGAGCCAATGACCATTATCGTTACCGGCGGCGCCGGCTTTATCGGCAGCAACTTTGTGTTCCATATGCTCAAGGAGCACCCCGACTACCGCATCGTGTGCCTGGACAAGCTGACCTACGCGGGGAACCTGTCCACCCTGGCCCCTGTGATGGACAACCCCAATTTCCGCTTTGTGAAGGCGGATATCTGCGACCGGGAGGCCGTTTACAAGCTGTTTGAGGAGGAGCATCCGGACATGGTGGTGAACTTCGCCGCCGAGAGCCATGTGGACCGCTCCATCGAGGACCCCGGTGTGTTTTTGCAGACCAACATCATCGGCACCGCCACCATGATGGACGCCTGCCGCAAATACGGCATCCAGCGCTATCATCAGGTGTCCACCGACGAGGTGTACGGCGACCTGCCCCTGGACCGGCCCGACCTGTTCTTTACCGAGGAGACGCCTATCCACACCTCCAGCCCCTACTCCAGCTCCAAGGCTGCCGCCGACCTGCTGGTGCAGGCGTATCACCGGACCTATGGTCTGCCTGTTACCATCAGCCGCTGCTCCAACAACTACGGGCCCTATCACTTCCCGGAGAAGCTGATCCCCCTGATGATCGCCAACGCCCTGAACGACAAGCCCCTGCCGGTGTACGGCGAGGGCCTGAACGTCCGCGACTGGCTGTATGTGGAGGATCACTGCCGGGCCATCGACCTGATCATCCATAAGGGCCGGGTAGGCGAGGTGTACAACGTGGGCGGCCACAACGAGATGCGCAACATCGACATTGTGAAGCTGATCTGCAAGGAGCTGGGCAAGCCCGAGAGCCTCATCGTCCATGTGGCGGACCGGAAGGGCCACGATATGCGCTATGCCATCGACCCCACCAAGATCCACAACGAGCTGGGCTGGCTGCCGGAGACCAAGTTCGCCGACGGCATCAAAAAGACCATCGACTGGTACCTGAATCACCGGGAATGGTGGGAGACCATCATCTCCGGCGAGTATCAGGACTATTACGAGAAAATGTACGGCAATCGCTGAGCCATGGAGCAGCAGGCAGTAGAAGTCCGGATGGGGCAGACGCACCTGGGCTTTGTGGACGCGGCAAAGGGCCTGGGCATGCTGGCCATCATCTGGGGCCACATGGACTACCTGTGGAGCACCAGCTCCGTATGGTTTTCCTCCTTCAAGATCGCTGTGTTCTATGTGGTGGTGGGCCTGCTGAAGGCATACCGCTATGGGGAGCGGGGCCAGAGGGATTCCTGTGCACAGGTGATGAAAAAACGCTGGTATTCCCTGGTGATCCCCTATGGCGTGTTTTCGGCTCTGGCGATTCTGGCGCACCTGGCTTTTCTCACCATACACGGCGGCAGCAGACTGGCGGCCCTGAAGGGGGACGTGATCCTGACGGTGACGCTGCGGGGTGTTGCCACCCTGTGGTTTCTGCCTACGCTGCTGATCGCCGAGCTGCTGTTTGCGGCGGTGCGGCCGGAGGGCTGGTCTGCCGCCAAGCGCATACTGGTGTGTGTCCTGGCGCCGGCTATCCTGTGCGTCATCGGCTATTTCTATCAGGGAATGGATATTCCCGGGGCGGATCGCCTGTGGGTGCAGGTGGTGCGCAATCTGTTTATTGTTTTGGCCAAGAGCGTCAGCGGCTTTTGGTTCATGCTGTGCGGGTATCTGCTTTACCGGCGGGGGAAGCCGCAGCGGCTGGGAAGGCTGCCGGTGCTGGCGGTTCTGCTGGCGGTGAATCTGGGCCTGTCGCTGCTGAGTCCGGACCTGGATTTCAACTCCTTTAAGCTGGGGTCCTTTGCTCCGGTGTTCTATCTCAACGGTGTGTTGGGTTCCGTGGCCGTTCTGGAGCTGCTGCGCTGGCTGGAGGCCCGCATATTCCTGAGGCCCCTGATCTGGTGCGGCAGGCACTCCATGTTCCTGATGGCCACGCATCTGCCCTGGCAGATCGCGCCGGAGCTGCTGATGCTGGGCAAGCGTTTTTACCTGGCACAGACGCCGACGGCGCCGTATTTTCTGATGATGCTGGCGGAGTTCGCGGTGCTGATGCTTATTGAGGCTGCACTGGTCTGGTGCAAAGAGAAGGTCAAAGCCGCCATGACCGGGCGCTGGGGAAAAGAGCGGCCCATCTGCAAGGCGGTCAAGTATCTGTAACGAGGAGGTTACAAGCAATGAAGGTATTGGTAACGGGCGTGGGCGGTCAGCTGGGCCACGACGTCATGAACGAGCTGGCCCGCCGGGGCCATCAGGGCGTGGGCAGCGACATTGCCCCGGTATACAGCGGCATCGCCGACGGCTCCGCCGTGACGGGGATGCCCTATGTGGCCATGGACATCACCAATGAGCAGCAGGTTCGGCAGGTGATGGACCAGGTGCGGCCCGACGCCGTGATCCACTGCGCCGCCTGGACGGCAGTGGACCTGGCCGAGGACGCCGACAAGCAGCCCAAGGTCCGGGCCATCAACGTGGACGGCACCGCCCATCTGGCCCAGGCCTGCCGGGAGATGGACTGCAAGATGATGTACATTTCCACGGACTATGTGTTCAACGGCCAGGGCCAGACCCCCTGGCAGCCGGACTGCAAGGACTATCAGCCCCTGAACTACTACGGCGAGACGAAGCTGGGCGGCGAGCTGGCCGTCAGCTCTGCGCTGGAGAAATACTTCATCGTGCGGATCGCCTGGGTGTTCGGCCTGAACGGCAAGAACTTCATCAAGACCATGCTCCAGCTGGGCAAGACCCACGACAAGCTGCGGGTGGTGTGCGACCAGATCGGTACGCCTACCTATACCCTGGACCTGGCCCGGCTGCTGGCGGATATGATCGAGTCCGACAAGTACGGCTATTATCACGCCACCAACGAGGGCGGGTATATCTCCTGGTACGACTTCGCCTGCGAGATCTTCCGCCAGGCGGGGCTGCCGGTGCAGGTGGACGCCGTGACCACGGCGGAATACGGCGCGTCCAAGGCGGCCCGGCCCTTCAACAGCCGCCTGGACAAGAGCAAGCTGGCGGAAAACGGCTTCACGCCTCTGCCGGAGTGGAAGGACGCCCTGAGCCGGTATCTCCGGGAGCTGGGCGACAATCAGTAAGCGAAAAAACACCGGCTGCGCAGCAGCCGGTGTTTTTTTGTCCTTTTCAGAGGAAGAAAAATGCGCTATACTGTCAGATGAGAGTTTTTTGGGACAGCGGAGGTGGTATCCTGCTGTCGGAAAGGAGGCGGGCAGATGCTTCATATATGGGTGGGCCGGGCCGGTTCCGGGAAATCCCGGCGGGTGCTGGAGGCCATGGAAAAGAACCGCCGTCTGCGGCGGCAGGTGCTGCTGGTGCCGGAGCATATCTCCCACGAGGCGGAGGTGGACCTGTGCCGGGCCCTGGGGCCCACGGCGTCCCGGGACGCGGAGGTGCTGAGCTTCCGGAGCCTTGCATCCCGGGTGCTGGCGGAAACCGGCGGCCTGGCGGAGTTTACCCTGGACAACGGGGGAAAGCTGCTGACCATGCGGCGGGTTTTGCAGGAGCTGGCGCCGGAGCTGCGGGTGTTCGGGCGGCCCAGCCAGCGGGCGTCGTTCCTGCGGCAGCTGACGGACCTGACGGAGGAGTTCTACGCCTACGAGATCGGCCCCCAGGCCCTGTACCGGCAGGTAGAGGACCTGGACGGGGCCATGGGCGGCAAGCTGCGGGACATCGCCCTGATATACGCCGCCTATGACGCCCGGCTGCGCAGCGGCGATTTCGATGCCCGCTCCCGGCTCCAGAAGCTCCGGGAGCACCTGGAGGGAAGCGGCTATCTCCGGGGCTGCGACGTGTATCTGGACGGTTTTTCATACTTCAACCGCCAGGAGGAGAGCATTCTGGAGCTGGTGCTGCGGCAGGCCGAAAGCGTCACGGTGACGCTGCTGGGAGACCGGAGCAGCGACCGGCTGTTCCAGAACGCCCTGCGCCAGCGGATGCGCCTGGAGCGCATGGCCCGCCGGGCGGGGCAGGAGATGGACGTGCTGTGGTGCGAAAGCCGGGGGCAGGGCCCCCTGGGGCACCTGGAAGCCCACTTTTTCGGCCAGGAGGTCCCCTACGACGGGGAACCGGAGGGCCTGGAGCTGTACCAGGCGGCCACGGCCTTTACCGAGGTGGAATGGGTGTCCCAGCAGCTGCGGCAGCTGGCGGCGGAGGGCTATCGCTGGCGGGACATGGGTGTGTGCGCCCGGAATATGGAGGTCTACGGCCCGCTGCTGGAGAGTGTGTTCCGCCGGGACGGCATCCCGGCCTATATCAGCCGCCGCAGCGACCTGCTGGAAAAGCCCCCCATCACCATGCTGCTGGGGGCACTGGACGCCGTCACCGGCGGCTTCGACCGGGAGGACGTGTTCCGCTGCCTGAAAACCGGCCTGGGCGGCATCACCCCGGACGAGTGCGACATTCTGGAAAATTACGTCATCCTGTGGGACATCCGGGGCAGTTCCATGTGGCTACGGGAGGGGGACTGGACGGCAAGCCCCGACGGATACGGCCGGGAGCCGACGGAGCGCAGCGCCGCCCGGCTGGAGCGAGTCAACGGCATCCGGCGGCGGGTGCGCCTGCTGCTGGAGCCTCTGTACCGGGGGATGCGCACCGCCGGGGCGGCCCGGCAGAAGGCGGAGTGCCTGTATGGGTTTTTGCAGGAGGCCGGTGTGCCGCAGACCCTGGAGGACACGGCGAAAAAGCTCCTGGAGGAGGACCGGCCCCAGCTGGCGGAGGAATATGTCCAGCTGTGGGCGATCTTCTGCGGGGTGCTGGACCAGTTTGCGGAAATCCTGGGGGATACGGAGCTGTCCGGCGAGGAGTTCGCCCGGCTCCTGCGGCTGGTGCTGACCCAGTACAGCGTGGGCACCATCCCGGCCACCCTGGACCAGGTGAAGGTCAGCGAGATCACCCGCAACGACCGGCACCGGGTGAAGTGCCTGTTCCTGCTGGGAGCCAACGACCATGTGCTGCCCATGCCCCCCAGCGGCCACGGCCTGCTGGATCCGGAGGACCGGGCCGCCCTGCAGCAGCGGGAAATTTTGCTGTCGGACGCCAGCTTCGACCCGCTGGACAACGAATTGCAGAATATTTACGCCTGCCTGGCCCAGCCCACGGACCGGCTCACCGTCAGCTGGCCGGTGGGGGACGTCAACGGCAGCCAGCTGCGCCCCTCCTTTGTGGTGCAGCGGATGGAAAAGCTGTTTCCCCGGCTGCGGGTGACCCGGGAGGACGGCAGCTACCGGCGCAGGCTCCCCGCCACGGCCCTGGAGCTGGCGGGAGAGGACCCCGCCCTGCGGCAGTATTTCCGCGGGCGGGGAGACTATGACCGGGTGCTGGACGCCATGGACCGGGGCCGGGCCCTGGGCCGGGGACGGCTGTCCGGCCCGGCGGTGGAGGCCCTGTATGGCCGCTCCCTGCATATGTCCGCCTCCCGGATGGACCAGGTAAAGCGGTGCCATTTCGGGTATTTCATGCAGTACGGCCTGCGGGCAAAGGACCGCCGCCCGGCGGGGTTCGAGGCCCCGGAGATCGGCACGTTTATCCACTATCTGCTGGAAAACGTGGCCCGGGAGGTCAAGACCCGGGGCGGCTGGGCCGCGGTGCAGCAGCCGGAGCTGCGGCAGCTGGTCCGGGAATATACGGACCGCTACGCCCGGGAGGAGATCGACGGATATCAGGAGAAAAGCGCCCGGTTCCGGTATCTCTTTTCCCGGCTGCGGACGGCGGCCTATGCCATTGTGGAGGACATGGCCGGGGAGCTGGCCCAGTCGGACTTTTCCCCGGTGGCCTTTGAGCTGGGCTTCGGCGGAAAGGACGGGCAGCTCCCTGCCGTGACCATCACCGAGGGGGATCAGCGCCTGTCCGTCAGCGGCAAGGTGGACCGGGTGGACGGCTGGCTCCACGACGGCAGGCTGTATCTGCGGGTGGTGGACTACAAAACCGGGAAAAAGTCCTTTGACCTGTCGGACCTGCGGTACGGCCTGGGGATCCAGATGCTGCTGTACCTGTTCACCCTGGAGCAGGAGGGCCGCAGCTATTTCGGCTATCCCATCGTCCCGGCGGGGGTGCTGTACCACCCGGCCCGGGAGGTGATCCTGAAAGCGGACCGGGGCATCCAGCCGGAGAAGCTGCAGCTGGCCCTGCAGAGTGCCCTGCGCCGCAGCGGCATGGTGCTCTCCGACCCCCAGGTGCTGCGGGCCATGGAGCACAGCGCCCTGGAATCGCCCCATTACCTGCCCATCAAGGTGAAAAAGGACGGCTCCATCGCCGACGGCGTCGCCTCGGCGGAGCAGCTGGGCAAGCTGGGCCGCTATGTGGACCGCCTGCTGCACCAGATCGCCCGGGAGATCGGCTCCGGCAGCATCGACGCCGACCCGGTGGCCCACGGCCCCCAGGACCGGGCCTGCCAGCACTGCGACTTTGCCGCCGCCTGCGGGTTCCAGGAGGGCCGGGGCGGCGACCGGGTGCGGTACATCAGAAGCGTGGACCCGGGAGAATTCTGGAAATTTGTGGAGGAAGAAAGCCGAGAGGAGGGATCGCCATGCCGCTGACGCCGCAGCAGGAAACGGCCGTATATAACCGGGGCGGGAGCCTGCTGGTGTCCGCCGCCGCAGGCTCCGGCAAAACCAAGGTCCTGGTGGAGCGCCTGTTTTCCTATATGGAGCAGGAGGGCTGCCAGGTGGACGACTTCCTGATCATCACCTATACCAAGGCCGCCGCGGCGGAGCTGCGGGGCAAGATCGCCCAGGAGCTGACCCGCCGGGTGGCGGAGCGCCCCGGGGACGGTCACCTGCGGCGGCAGATGCTGCGGGTGTATCAGGCGGACATCAAAACGGTGGACGCCTTCTGCGCCGGGCTTCTGCGGGAGAACGTCCACCTGCTGCCGCCGGTGGAGGAGCACAGCCTGACCCCGGATTTCCGGGTGCTGGACGAGCAGGAGGCCGCCCTGCTGCGCCAGCGGGTGCTGGGCCGGGTGCTGGAGGATTTTTACGCCGGCATCGAGGGGGACGAAAACGCCCGCCTGCTGGCGGAGACCCTGGGAGCCGGCCGGGACGACCGGGCCCTGGAGGCCCTGGTGCTGGACCTGCACCAGAAGACCCAGAGCCACCCCCACCCCCTGCGGTGGCTGGAGGAGCTGAAGCGGGACTGGGCCAGAACGCCGGAGCACCTGCCGGACACCGGCTGCGGCCGGTATCTCATGGAGGACGCCCTGCGGAAGGCGGACTTCTGGTCCCGGCGGCTGAAGCAGGCCGTGGAGGACATGGCGGACTATCCCGCCGTGTACAAGGCCTACGGCGACCGGTTTCTGGAGGTGGCCCAGGGCCTGGAGGCCCTGCGGGACAAGGCCGCCGGCGGCTGGGACAGTCTTGCCCAGGGCGTGCCGTCCTTCCGGCGGATGGGCGTGGCCAAGGGGGAGGAGAACGCCGCCTGCCGGGAGCGGGCCAAGGCGGTGCTGGAGCAGGCCAAAAAGGCGCTGAAGGACATTCAGGCCACCTTTTCCGTGCCGGAGGCGGAGCTGCTGGAGGATCTGCGGCAGATGGCCCCGGCCATGCTGGCTCTGCTGCGCCTGACGGCACAGTTTACCCTGCATTATCAGGCGGAGAAGGTCCGGCGCAACGTGATGGACTTTTCCGACCAGGAGCACTACGCCATCGACCTGCTGACCGACGGCCAGGGCCAGCCAACGGACCTGGCCCGGCAGGTGGCCTCCCGCTACCGGGAGGTGATGGTGGACGAATATCAGGACAGCAACCAGGTGCAGAACTGCATTTTCCGGGCGCTGTCCGACCGGGAGCGGCGGCTGTTCGCCGTGGGCGACGTGAAGCAGAGCATCTATCGCTTCCGGCTGGCGGACCCCACCATCTTTCTGGAAAAATACCTGTCCTATGTCCCGGCATCGGAAGCGGAGGAGGGCCAGCCCCGGAAGGTGCTGCTGAGCCGGAATTTCCGCTCCCGCCGGGAGGTGCTGGACGGCACCAACTTCGTGTTCCGGTCTGTTATGTCCCGGGAAATGGGGGAGATGGACTACGGCGACGACGAGCAGCTGTACTTCGGCGCGGAGGCGGCGTACCCGCCCCGGCCGGGCATGGAGCCGGAGCTGCACTTCATCAGCGTGGAGAACACCCAGGAGGAGAGCTTCGACCGGACGGAGATGGAGGCCCGGTTCACGGCCCGCCGCATCCGGCAGCTGCTGGACGAGAAATTCCCGGTGCAGGGGGAGGACGGCCGGTCCCGGCCGGTGGAGCCGGAGGACATCGTCATTCTCATGCGCTCCCCCCGGGCCAGGCTGGCGGCCTATACGGCGGCTCTGCGGCGGGAGAATATCCCCTGCACCAGCGGGGAAAGCGAGGCCTTCTTCAGCACCCCGGAGGCGGCGGTGATGGTGTCGTTTTTGCAGATCATCGACAATCCCCGGCAGGATGTGCCGCTGATCGCCGTGCTGCGGTCGCCGCTGTTCGGCTTTTCGGCGGATCGCCTGGCCCTGATCCGGGCGCTGCAGCCGGAGGGGGACTATTACGACGCCCTGTGCCTGGATGACGGCGCGGACACGGCGGACTTCCGGCGGCTGCTGGAGGAGCTGCGGCTGGCGGCCCGGGACATGACGGCGGACCGCCTGCTGTGGAAGCTCTATACGGAGTGCCACGCCCTGGCGGTGTTCGGGGCCATGGAGGGCGGAGCCGCCCGGAAGGAGAACCTCATCGCCCTGTATACCTACGCCGGTCAGCAGGCGGCGGCTGGCCGGGGCGGCCTGTTCGACTTTGTGACCCAGCTCCACGACCTGCTGGAGGAGGGGCGGCAGCCCCCCATCACCACCCGGACCGCCGGCAGCGGGGTGCAGATCATGAGCGTGCACCGGTCCAAGGGACTGGAGTTCCCGGTGGTGATCCTGACGGACCTGCACAAGACCTTCAACGCCGACGACTTCCGCCGTCCGGTGCTGGTGCACCCCCGGCTGGGCCTGAGCACCGAGCGGGTGGACCGGGAAAAGCGCATCCGGTACGACACCGTCACCAAAACCGCCGTGGCGGCGGCCCTGACCCGGGAGAGCAAGTCCGAGGAAATGCGGATCCTGTATGTGGCCCTGACCCGGGCCAAGGAGAAGCTCATCTGCGTGCAGTGCATGGCCCATGGCCGCAAGCGGCTGGCGGACCTTTCGGTGCTGGCGGATATGCCCACGCCGCCGGAGGCGGTGGCCGGGGCCAAATGCCCCGGAGACTGGCTGCTGCTGCCGCTGCTGTGCGCCCCGGAGGGGGAGCCTCTGCGCCGATGGGCGGAGGCAGAGCCCCAGACCCGGGTGGGCCTGGGCGGCGGCTGGCAGGTGCAGGTGTGGGAAAATCCCACGGCCGCGGCGGCCCGGGAACGGGAGGACGCACCGCAGGAGGTCCCGCCGGAGAGCGCCGTGGAGGTCCAGGAGCTGGACTATCCCCATCAGGCGGCCTGCCGCATCCCCACCAAGGTCACGGCCACCCAGCTGAAGGGCCGGGAGCTGGACGAGGAGATCGCCCAGGGCACGGTCCGGCGGGTGCGGCAGGTGCAGGTGGACACCCCCCGGTTCCTGCTGGGGGAGCGGCCCCTGTCCGCCGCCCAGCGGGGCACGGCCATGCACCTGCTGATGCAGTACCTGGACCTGAACGGCCCGGACCCGGAGGAGCAGGCGGCGTCCCTGACGGCGCGGCATCTGCTGACCCCGGAGCAGGCGGCGTCCCTGGACCTGGAGCAGGTGCGGCGGTTCCTGGCCGCGCCTCTGGCCCAGCGCATCCGCCGGGCGGAGCAGGTGTACCGGGAGTACCGCTTTTCCCTGCTGCTGCCGGCGGCGCTGTATGACCCGGCGGCGGAGCCGGAGGACGAGCTGATGCTCCAGGGCGTGGTGGACTGCGCCTTCCGGACGGAGGAGGGCCTGGTCATCGTGGACTTCAAAACCGACCGCATCAGGCCGGAGGAGGCCCCCGCCCGGGCGGAGCTGTACCGCCCCCAGCTGACGGCGTACAGCCAGGCCCTGAGCCGGGTGCTGGAAACGCCGGTGGCGGAAATGGTGCTGTACTTCTTCGCCCCCGGCTGTCAGGTGACGCTGTAATGGCTTCGCCTCCGCTATTTCCGCCGGTGTGTTCGTGGTGGGCCTGATCCTGGAACTGTGCCTGCCCAAGGACCCCAAGCGCTACGAGACCCGGTAAAAATTGGAAATTTCTTCCGCCTTTGCGCCGCAGACAGCCGTCTGCGGCGCTTTTTTCGCGTCCGGCGGAAAAGCATCCTTTATTTAGCGGACATGAAACGCCGTCCGGCGGCGCAAAGTAACTCTGTCGCCGGCGACAAAATTCAAAAACAGGGGTGATCGCATGTATGAAACGCAAAAAAAGCGACGCATACGCAGGCCGGCCGCATGGCTGCTGGCCGTGCTGCTCACCGGGGTCCTGTGCTGCCAGGCGGTATGGGCCGATCAGCGCACCTTGATTCCTGTGGGGAAGGCGGTGGGCATCAAGCTCTTTGCCGACGGCGTGCTGGTGGTGTCCACCTCGGAAACGGACCCCTGCCCGGCCCGGGACTGCGGCATCCGGGAGGGGGACCTGATCGTCAGCTGCAACGGCGAAAAGGTCACCTCCACGGAGGACCTGCAGGCCCTGCTGCAGGCCACCGGAGGCCAGCCCGCCGCCATCGGCCTGCGGCGTGAGGGCAAGACCCTGAACGTCACCGCCGCGCCGGTGCAGGGGGAGGACGGCTCCTGGCGGCTGGGCGCCTGGACCCGGGACAGCATGGCCGGCGTGGGGACCCTGACCTTCTATGACCCGGACACCGGGGCCTACGGCGCTCTGGGCCACGGCATCACCGACACGGACACGGCCCAGCTGATGCCGCTGTCCAGCGGCTCCATTATGGAGACCTCCGTGAAGGCCGTGAAAAAGGGCGAAAAGGGTGAGCCGGGCCAGCTGAAGGGGGACTTCACGGCCCAGCACGACGTGGGCACCGTGTCCGCCAACACCACCGGCGGCATTTTCGGCACCGTGGCGGAGGGGGATTTCGTCTCCGGCACGGCCCTGCCGGTGGCCCAGCGCAGCCAGGTGACCACCGGCCCCGCCACCATCCTCTCCACCGTCTCCGGGGATGATACCCGGGCCTATCAGGTGGAGATCGTGCGGCTGTGCCCCATGAACCGGGACGGCCGGGACCTGCTGCTGAAGGTCACGGACCCCCAGCTGCTGGAGACCACCGGCGGCATCGTCCAGGGGATGAGCGGCAGCCCCATCATCCAGAACGGGCGCTTTGTGGGGGCTGTGACCCATGTGCTGGTGAACGACCCCTCCCAGGGCTACGGCATCCTGCTGGAGCATATGCTGGAGGCGGTGGGATAACAGAACCGGCCAATTTGATGGCGGTAAAACGCGTATTGCGATTATAGAAAAGAACATGCGTGCCGGGATATCCGAAGAAATGCCTGCATTTCCTCCGGGTATCCCGGTTTTTCGGGGGAAAAACCATATTTTCTTATACAAATTTTGAGTGATGTCCAAATAGCTGCGGCGGCCTGTGGAACGCATGGTCGACTGTCTGAAAGTTCACAATATGAATAACGGAATGCATGAGAAGAAAACATAACAGCACATTGCACAAAAATACACAAAGTTTTTTCTACCGCGCCGCATATGCCTGTACAGATTGACAAAGCTGTACAGCCGTTTTAATCTAAAATCAACGATCCGACAGACGGCCCGGCGGCCCCGTCGGACGACCCAAGGACCACCATGGAAAAGAAAGAGAAGAAAAGGAGAAAACTATGCAGCACAAAAGATCCCGTCTTTCGACGAAGATCCTGGCGTTTGTCCTGATCCTCGCTCTCGTATTCCCTGCATCTGCGTTCGCAAGCGTCGCAGACGTGGCGAAGGACACTCGTTCCCCCGGTAAGTCCCTGGCAAATACCTATCCCGCATACACCGACATCGACTGGCAGATCTCCCTGGCGGAGGACGCCACCGCCACCGTCACCCTGCCCACCAACCTGACGGAGAATGAGCTGGCCGCCGCCATGGACGCGGGCCTGTCCCTGTCTCTGGACCGCGACACCCAGCGCGGCTATCTGAACCCCGAGAAGTTCCCCAACCCCTATCAGGGCGGCCCTCTGGACAGCTGGAAGACCCAGAGAGACACCCAGATGTTTCAGGTGGATGACTACGGCTTTGCGTTCGACGACGACGGCAAGGTCTCTCTGGTCCTGTACCTGAACATCTCCTGCTACTTTGCCAACCGCTCCGGCAGCGTGGACTACAGCGCCCCCCACAGCAACGGCGGCGCATACCTGGACCTGTGCGGCTATTACACCCTGCGTGTGACCGCCGACGGTAAGGACATCGCCTCCTGCCACGCCAAGGTCGTTCCTTACGACAGCTTCCGCACCGTGTACGAGCTGTATGACGATCTGGAAGCCCTGGCCGCCATGGACACCGACCTATATGTGGCCAAGGAGTCCATGGGCCAGACCACCGTGGACGGCTACGACATGCCTTATCTGATCGTTGCCGACTCCAAGGAGTCTGTGGACAAGTGGCTGGCATACACCGACCTGGTAGAATCCGACCCCGACCTGGCGCTGACCAAGCTGGCCAACGGCGACTTTGACGATCTGCGGGTCCCCATGTTCGCCTCCAACGTTCATTCCAACGAGAATGCCGCCGTCAACGGCATCCTGGAGTTTGCCCACCTGCTGCTGGAGAATGAGACCATCAGCGTCAACACCCTGGAGGGCTTCACCGACGCCGGTAAGGAGCTTCTGGCCCAGGAGATGGCCAAGCAGAACGTGGCCGTTCCCGAGCAGATCAAGAATTTCGCCTCCTACATCGGCTTCATCCGCGGTGAAAACGGCTACAAGGCCAACGGCAGCCTGTACTCCGGTCAGCTGGACCTGGAGGAGTATTACAACGTTAAGAATAATGAGGTCAACGTCAAGGAGCTGCTGGGCGACGTGTTTATGGTCATCGTCCCCGAGCAGAACATCGAGGGCTATGAGCACATGACCCGCACCACCGGTCAGGGCTATGACCCCAACCGTGACGAGGCCAACCAGACCCTGTTTGAGGATGCCAACGCCATGGCCCTGGTGAATAAGTTCAACCCCATGGTGTTCACCGAGATTCACGGCCGCGTGGAGGCCATGCTCATCGAGCCCTGCACGCCTCCCCACGAGCCCAACTATGAGTACGACCTGATCGCCAAGCAGTTCATCCAGCTGGGCGAGGCCGTGGGTATGGGCGCCATCGCCAACAACCCCGAGCACAACAGCTTCGAGATGCCCCACCGCGATTACCTGCGTGTGGACAACGATTCTCCCTCCGGCGTGGCCTGGACCGAGCCCTGGGATGATATGACCACCGCCTACGGTTCCCAGTTCCCCGTCCTGATCGGCACCGCCGGCATCACCTGGGAGCTGCCTGTGTACAGTGACGTCGCCTCCGAGCTGGTGGTGCCTTACGGCCTGATGACCCAGGCCATGTACATCCAGGCCAACAAGATCACCATGCTGGAGAACCAGGCCAAGCTGTTCTCCCGCGGCGTGAACAACACCAATTCCAACGAGCTGGTGGCTCCCTGGTACGTGGACCAGTACGACCGGCCCGGCACCCAGACTGAGCTGATGCGCCCCGTGTACGATGGCGAGGGCCAGAACGGCAACTTCTATCCCGAGTGCTACATCATCCCCATGGACAGCGCCAACCAGAAGAATCTGTATGACGCCGCCGCCGAGATGAAGTACCTGACCCGCAACGATGTGAAGGTCAACGTGGCCAGCAAGGAATTCACCTATGACGGCGTGACCTATCCCGCCGGTACCATGGTGGTGTCCATGTATCAGGCCAAGCGCTCCCTGGCCAACAGCCAGCTGTTCGACGGCACCTTCATCAACGTCTGGCAGGGCCTGTACTCCGAGAGCTTCGCCCAGCGCAGCAACGCCCGGGGCTATGACCGCGTCATCGTGGCGGAGCCCGCTGCCTACAAGACTATTATGGCTGCCTGCCCCGAGACCATCAACTATACCCAGGCTCTGACCTATCTGGCCGCCTTCGCCACTCAGTTTGAGGGCGTGGAGAATGCCGACGTCATCATCGACAACGTGTCCAACGACTCCGCCGCTGCCGTCAACGCGCTGCTGCGGGCCGGCAAGACCGTGGCCATGATCACCGAGGGCAGCGAGAAGGGCAACTTCATCTGCTCCTATGAGGACTTCATGACCGTGGCCAAGGACTATGTTATCACTGCCACCGGCGTGTACGGCGCGAACTACAAGGCCGCCGTGATCCTGAATCCTCTGGTGTTCCTGCCCGGCAAGCCTGCCAATAACACCTCCGGCTATGTGGAGACCACCCTGCGCTCCGGCTCCTATAACTACCGCTTCGACTGGCTGGCTCTGACCGCCATGGGCTTCACCATGACCGATGACCTGACCAAGGCCAATGTCATCGTGGGCTCCCGCGTCCTCAGCGACGATGCCCTGGCCGCCGTGAAGGCCGGTACGCCTTACATGGGCTACAGCAACGACGCCATCACCGGCAGTTCTGCCTTCATGCAGGAGCTGGGCGTGGAGATCTCCTCATGCGACATGGGTACCGACTTCCTGGGCCGGGTGGTATATCCCAACAACACCCTGGTCAACGCCACCTATATCAACGAGGGTGACGACGTGATGTACGAGTACGGCACCAACTGGTTCACCAAGATCCCCAAGGGCGCTACCGTTCTGGTGCAGAACGCCGGCAAGGCCCCCCTGCAGGGCTGCATCTGCCTGACGGACGATGAGCTGACCGAGCAGTTCAACCAGTACAACAACGGCGTGGTGGGCTTCGAGTATCAGAGCGGCGACCTGGACATGGCCCTGTTTGCCAACGTCCTGAACCACAAGATTCACCAGACCGACGAGTACACCTTCATCAGCAACTTCATCTTCTCCCGCAGCCTGACCACCACCGCCTATGAGGGTGTGGCCCAGCCCGAGAATCCCGATCCCGTGAACCCCGGCAAGCCCGAGGAGCCGGGCAAGCCCGACGCCCCCAAGACCGGCGACTCCTCCAACATCATCCTCTGGGTGCTGGCCGCTTCCTTCAGCTGCGTGATGATCCCCGCCGCTGTGACCCTGAAGCGCAAGGCCCGCTGACCCACCTATAAGAAGGGAGCCGCAGCCCTGCCCAACCGGCTGTGACAGCCTTCCTCATACGCCAACTGCATAAGCAAAGGCCCCGGACGAAAGTCCGGGGCCTTTGCCGTGACTGTCAAAAAAGCAAAGCTCTTTTTATCAGTGATTCTTCTGATAGATGTCCCACAGGCCCTCCATCAGCAGATACTTGTCATAGAGCACCTTGTTGCGGCAGTAGCGCACGATCACAGGGGCGTTGCTGCCGGTGGCCACGATGGTGGGGGTCTCCCCCTGGGGCAGAACCTCCCGGATGCGGTCGATGACGCCGTCCAGCATCCCGGCGGTGCCGTAGACAATGCCGGAGCGCATGCAGTCCTCGGTGTTTTTGCCGATGAGGCTCTTGGGGTGCTGCAGGGAGATGTCCGGCAGCTGGGCGGTGTGGTCCGACAGGGCGTCCAGGCTCAGCCGCACCCCGGGGAACATCAGGCCGCCCTCATAGCTGCGCCTGCTGGAGATATAGGAGATGGTGGTGGCGGTGCCCATGTCGATCATGATGATGGGGGTGGGGTACTTGTCCAGAGCGGCTACGGCGCCTGCCACCAGGTCGGCACCCAACTGGTTGTGGATCTCCATGCGGATGTTAAGCCCGGTTTTGACCCCGGGGCCCACGATCATGGGGGGCTTTCCCAGCAGGCGGGTCAGGGCCTTGGCCATCATGAAGTTGATGGGCGGCACCACGCTGGAGAAAATGGCGCCGCTGACGTCACGCAGGTCGTATTGATACAGGGAGAAGATGTTCATCAGGTCGATGCTGATCTGATCCGCCGTTTTCCGGCTGTCGGTGTCGATGGAGGACAGAAATTTCAGGTCCCGTTTCTGGTCGAACAGCCCCACGGAGATGTTGGAATTGCCGATATCAATGGCCAAAAGCATGGCAGAAGCCCCCTTTCCATTCCTGTCTATTCTACCACGCATGGCCCGCTTTGGCAACCGGGAACGCAAAAAACGCCCGGGTCAGTCCTCCACCAGGCCTATGAGCAGGCTGCCGTCCCGGACCGACACCGTAATGGGCTGTCCCACAAAGTGGTTGCTGACGCCCAGAGGGAACTCCGCCGTCAGCACCGCGTGGTGCAGGGGATACTGGCCTCCCTGGATGCTGACGTCCCTGGCGTCGGCTCCCAGGCAGAACACCGACAGAATGCCCCGGTCCCGGGCGGGGAAGGTGACGGTGCCGCCGCATACGGCGGTGTACCGCTCCCCCTGGCCATACAGCCAGCCCTGAGCCCCCCGCCGGGCCAGGTACAGCAGGGCCTGGAAATTGGCGATGGTGTGGTCCGTCCGGCGGCCGCCCATGCCGCCGTAGATGTGAAACTCCGTTTCCCCGCGCTCCAGCCCGGTTTTCACCGCCAGCATGGTGTCGGTGTCGTCCTTCTCCACCGGCACCCGGAGAATGTTGGGGAAGTCGGGCTGGGTGCTGAGGGAGTCGAAATCCCCCAGCAGCAGGTCCGGGGTGATGCCGGCCTTGCGGCAGGCCAGCCAGCCGCCATCGGCGGCGATGATGAAGTCGTCGGCCCGGGGACAGCGGTCCAGGCCGTAAAAGCTGCCTGCACCGAAAATATAGCATGCCATAGTGTTTCCTCAGTCGTGATGATGGTGGGGCGCTTCGGCGGCGGTGTTCTCCTTGCCGGTAAGCTCCCGGGGGGTGATCCGGATCACCTTTGTGGCGGGTCCGTATTTTTCCACGGACTCCGTGAAGCGGCCCATGCCCTTGGGGTCAAAGGCGGAGCACAGCAGAAGCAGGGCCCGGGTCCACTCGCCCTGGTCCGTCACCACCTCCGCCCGGCCCCGCAGAACGGCGCTGGCATAGGCCATGGTGAAGGCGTTGGGCACCGCCGTGGCGTGGGACACCGCCGACAGGCACACCTCTGCACCGTCCTTCAGAAGCTCCCACTTTTCTCCGGCTCCGGCGCAGTGGAAATAGACCACGTGGTACTCCTCGTCCACGGCCTGGTTCACCGGCACGGCGTAGGGGCGGCCCTGGCCGTCCGTCAGGGACAGGGTGGCGTAGGGGGCCTTTTTCAGCACCTCCCAGGCAAAGCTCCGGTCCCGTTCTCTGTCTTTTCTTCGCATGTTTCTTCCTCCTTTGCCGCCGGGCGGCTGTTTACAGTTTGCACCAAAAGGCATGGTTTGTCAACGGCGGCATACCATGGAAGCAGGAATTTTTTTCGGAAAGGAACTGCCTGCCATGACTTATCCCTATATCCTGCCGCCGCTGCCCTATGCCCCGGCGGCTCTGGAGCCAAACCTGGGGCGCTCGTCGGTGCGGCTGCACCACGACGCGTTCTTTGCCGCCTATGTGGACCGGCTCAACGGGGCGTTGGTGCCCTGGACCCAATATCAGGACTGGCCGCTGGAGCGGCTGCTGCTGCACTGGTGCCAGCTGCCCCGGACCCTGGGCCAGGCAGTGCGCCGCTATGGCGGGGGCGTGTATAACCACGGGCTGTATTTTTCGTCCCTGGCCCCGGCCCGGACCACCAAGCCCTCCGGGGAGCTGCTGGCGGAGGTGGAGCACAGCTTCGGCTCCATGGAGGGGCTGCACCGCAGCCTGAAGAACGCTGCCATGAGCGTGTTCGGCAGCGGATGGGTGTGGCTGGTGTGCTGCTCCGGGGGGCTGCAGGTCACCTGCACCGCCAACCAGGATACGCCGCTGCCCCTGTGGCCCCTGTTCAACGTGGACCTGTGGGAGCACGCGTTTATCCCGGACTATGAAAACCGGCGGGAGGACTATGTGGAGGCGGCGCTGGCCATCATCGACTGGGACGCGGCCTCCCGCCGGTTCCGGCAGCGGACGGCAGGGAAGGGGGAGTGAAGCGCAAAACGGGCGGGGCCTCGGCCCCGCCCGTTTGAGACTGTTCAAAAAGGGCGTTGCCCTTTTTGAACAAAAGGCTTGCAGTCTGCCGCGCGCATAATTTGTTCGCCATGGGTGACCAAATTCCACACTTGCAGACTGAGAAGTGTTTTTTGCCAGGTACACGCCCCGGCAAAAAATGGATCACATTTGATTTGCCGCCTGCGGACGGCAAACTCTGCGAGGCCTTTTTGACAAGCTGAGATGCAGGCACCCGTTTCACGGATGCCTGCATCGGGAGCATTATGTATCAGTCCATTGCCGGGCGCTCGTCGCCCATGAAGAACACCGCCACGGTGCCGGGGCCGCTGTGGGACCCGATGATGGTGCCGATGTCGCACAGGCGGATCTTGCCCCGGAGCCTGGGGAACCGCTCCTCCAGAGCGTCGATGAGCATCTGGGCGTCCTCCGGGCACTGGGAGTGACACACGAAGCAGCGCTGGTCATAGTCCCGGCCGCCCTGGGCGTGCTCCTCCATGGCGTTCACCGTGGCCTCCACGGCCTTCTTCTTGCCCCGGACCTTGCCGTAGGCCTTGATGGCCCCCTTGTCGTCCAGCCGCATAATGGGGCAGATGTTCATGATGGTGGCCACCATGGCCGCCGCGCCGGACACCCGGCCCGTGCGCCGGAACTGGGTCATATCGGAAGAGAAGAACTGGTGGTGCACCTTGTTGCGGTTCCGCAGCACCCACTGGGCCGTCTCCTCCAGGGTGGCCCCGGCGTCCCGCATATCCGCCGCCGTATCCACCAGCAGACCGTAGCCGGAGGAGGAGCACAGGGAGTCGATGACTACGATTTTCTTGTCGGGATACTTTTCCTGCAGCAGCTTTCCGGCGGCCTGGGCGTTGTGCACCGAGCCGGACTGGCCGGAGGTGAAGGCAATGTGCAGCAGGTCGCCCTTTTGCAGCTGCTCCTCAAAGAAATCCAGATAATCGGCCACGTTGATCTGGGACGTCTGGGGAAGCTGGCCCGCCTTCAGGAAGCCGTAAAACCGGGGCAGAGCCGCCGGATCCCGGCCCATATCGTCCACATACTCCTGGTCACCCACCACATAGTGGTAAAACAGCACCGGGATGTCCCGCTGGGCCATGTACGCATAGGGCAGGTCCACCGTGGAGCAGCAGCTCAGTACAAATTTCCGTTCCATATCCTTTCTCCCTTTCGATTGAATAGAACTTACTGCACATATTATACCAAAATTGGATGAAAAGTCAAACCTTCCGCCCTATACATCCGGGATGCATTGTCCAGACGGAAAAAACGGGGGCCGCGGCCCCCGTTTTTTTACTGCGCTCAGTCGTCCCGCTCCGTCTCGTGGTCCAGCACGGCTCCGGTGGCGGCGTCGATGACGTAGTCATACTCCATGCCGCCGGACTTGAACTCCACCTCGTACACGGCGCGGCCATGCTCATTGTCCCATTCCACCTGAAGCTGCTGCACCTGGCCTTCGGACAGGCCTGCGTGCTTCAGGGCCGCGGCCTTGGCGGCCTGGGCGCCGATATCGGTGCTGCCGGTGCCGCCGCGAAGGTTCTCCTTCTCATAGTCCAGCACGCGGCCGGTGGCGGCGTCCACGGTGACCTCATAGGCGGCGGTGTCGGTGTGGAACTCCAGTTCATACTCCAGCCGTCCGTCGTCATAGTCCCGCTCTGCCTTGGTAAAGACGGCGGTGGACAGACCCGCGTGCTTCAAAGCGGCGCTCTTGGCGGCCTCCAGCCCCACATCGCCGGCGGCGGGCACGGAGGGAGTCACATCGGCCTGGCCGCTGAGCACCTGGCCGGTATACGCCTCTACCTTATACTCCAGCTCGCCCTTGCCGGGCACCTGGAACTCCACCTCATAGTGGGCGGGATTCTCGTCCAGCTCCGGGTCCACGTCCGCGTCGGTGATGTCCGCCGTGGTCAGGCCCGCATACCGGGCCGCCGCCTCCAGAGCCGCCTGCATGCCGATGGGCATCCCCGGCGCACCGGCCTCGATCAGGTCCCGCAGCTCCTCCACAGACAGCTGGGCCAGTCCCTCGAAGGTCAGGCTGCCGTTCAGGGCCATGGCCTGGCGGATCAGGGCCGCCTTGCCGGTGGAGATGTTGTTGGCCTTGGCCTGCTTTTCCAGCTCCTTGTCCTGCTGCACCGTCTGGCTCAGCACGGCGGCCTGGGAATCACCGGCCGCCAGAGCGCCGTCCACGGCGCCGGTCAGCTCCTGCTGCAGCCGCTGGGCCCGGGCCTGGTCCTTATCCTCCACGGAGATGAGGATGGCGGAGGACAGACTGTCCAGATACCCGCACCGCACCAGGCTGCCCACGATGGCGTTCACCGCCACGTCCGCCTTGACGCCCTTCAGGTCCCTGCCGCCGTCCATATCCTCCAGCACGGCCTGGGCCTCCTGGTTCAGGGCCTGGCAGGACACCACCTTTTCCCGGCTGTTCACCCGCAGCTCGATGCTGGGATTCACGTCCAGGGACACCACCGAGGTCACGGCGTGGGCCTGCTGCACCAGCAGACCGCCGCCGCCCAGCAGCAGCACCGCCAGGCAGGCCGCCACCGTCTGCATCCATTTCTTCATTCGGTTATTCTTCTTTTTCATAGGGACTACCGTTCCTTTCCGCTCTGTACAGCGGGAGAGCACGCCGTCCACGTCGTCCGGTGCGGTCTTGTCCAGTGCGGCGGAAAGCCTGCGTTCCATCTGATCGTTGGTCATCGGGCGTCATCTCCTTCCATGTAAGCTCGCATCTTTTTCAATGCTCTGTGATATTTTGACAGGACAGTGGCCAGCGGCAGCCCCAGCGCTTCTCCGGTCTCCCGGTGCTTCAGGCCCGCTGTGTGCAGCAGAACGATACGACGCTCCTCATCTCCCAGAATAGCCAGGGCATCCTGCAAAAGCAGCCGCTCCTGGGCGTCCAGCCCCGGGCCGTCGTCGGGGATGGCATGCCATTCCCGGTCCTCCATGGTCACCTGGCGGTCTGCCCGCCGCAGGTGCATCAGGCACAGATTCCGGCACACTGCCAGGATCCACCCCACAGGCGAGCCTGTGGGCCGGTACTGTCCCGCCGTGTCCCAGATGTGAACGAACACATCCTGGGTCAGGTCCTGGGCGTCGTGGGCGTTGCGGAGATAGGACAGGGCCAGACCGTACACCGCCGTTCGGGTGCGGCGATATAGTTCGGCCAGATCGTCTTGGCTTCCTGCGGCCACTCCCGAAAGCAGCCGCCGAAGCTCCTGGACCTCCTCCGCAGGGAGGGATGAAGTTGTGTTGTCAATCCTGTGCAGCATCTCTTTTGTCTCCTGTCATCTGGATAATGCACGGCAAGGCGGTTTTATTGCGTCCCCCGAAAAAATTTCCCCAAAATTTTTCTTTTATTTTATCATGCCGCCTCACGGATTTCCAGCTTGTCAAAAAATTCTTTTTTGACAAGCCGCGTGCGTCTCTTTCTGCTCCTTGTACAAAAGAATAAAAAGAGGTATAATAAAACGGATCAAACGAATTAGGAGGTCCCTTCCATGAAGCTCATGGTCCTGGACGGCAACAGTATATTGAACCGCGCCTATTACGGCATCCGCCCCCTGTCCACCCGGGAGGGGCTGTATACCCACGCGGTATACGGCTTCATCACCACCCTCCAGCGCCTGCTGGACGAGGAAAACCCGGAGGCCCTATGCGTCACCTTTGACCGCCGGGAGCCAACCTTCCGCCACCGGGCGGACGCGGAATACAAGGCCCAGCGCAAGCCCATGCCCCCGGAGCTGGCCATGCAGCTGCCGGTGATGAAGCAGGTGCTTTCGGCCATGTCCGTGCCCTGCTATGAGCTGGCGGGGTACGAGGCCGACGACCTCATCGGCACCATCAGCCGCAAATGCCAGGCGGCGGGGTGGGACTGCGTCATCGTCACCGGCGACAAGGACAGCCTGCAGCTGATCACCGACCGCACCAAGGTGAAGCTGGTGTCCACCCGCATGGGCCAGACCACCACCAAGGATATGACCCCGGAAACCTTCCGGGAGCAGTACGGCTTCGACCCCATCCACATGATCGACCTGAAGGCCCTGATGGGCGACACTTCGGACAACATTCCCGGCGTGCCGGGGGTAGGGGAAAAGACCGCCATGGCCCTGGTGCAGGAATACGGCACCATTGACGAGATCTATCGCCTGCTGCCGGACCTGCACGCCAAGCCCGCCGCCATCCGCAAGCTGACGGAGGGGGAGGAGTCCGCCCGCCACAGCTATTGGCTGGCCACCATCGTCACCGACGCCCCCCTGGACTTTGACCCGGCGGAAAATCTCCGCCGGCCCTTCCGCCCGGAGCTGTACGACCTGTTCCTGCGGCTGGAATTTCAGAAGCTCATCGACAAATACCACCTGCGCCCCCACCAGGAGACGGCGGAGAGGCCGGAGGTTACCGCCGCGGTGGTCCCCGTCCGGACGGAGGACCAGGCCCGGGACCTGCTGGCCCAGTGGCGGCAGGCGGAGGCTGTCACCGTATATGCGGTGCCGGACCTGTCCGCCCTTTCCGTCCGGTGGGACGCCGGGGAGAATGCCTCCTGGGCGGCGGAGCTGTGGACCGGGGACTATCAGGGGGACTGGCAGGCCCTGCTGGCGGCGCTGTTCGCCGCCGATATCCCCAAGGTGTCCCACAACGTCAAGGACCTGATGCGCACCCTGCTGGACGCGGGCCTTCCGGCGGAGGGCTTCGTGTTCGACACCGCCCTGGCGGCCTATTTGCTGGATGCCACCGCCGGGAAATACGACCTGCCCCGGCTGTTTGTGTCGTATTTCAACGAGGAGCTGCCAAAGCCCGTCCATCTGGAGCCGGACGCCTTCTCCCCGCTGGGAGACCAGGCTGCCGCCTGGGCCGCGCTGCACAGCTATGGCGCGGCGATAGAGGCCCTGTATGGTGTGCTGCTGCCCCGGCTCCGGGAACAGGGCATGGAAAAGCTGTACTTCGATGTGGAGCTTCCTCTGTGCCGGGTGCTGGCGGATATGGAGCGCAGCGGCTTTTTGGTGGACGGCGGGGCCCTGGCCCGGTTTGGCCGGGAGCTGTCCGACACCATCGACCGGCTGGAGCAGCGGATTTACGCCGCCGCCGGGCAGCAGTTCAACATCAATTCCCCCAAGCAGCTGGGAAAGGTCCTGTTTGAGGACCTGGGCCTGCCCCACGGGAAAAAGACCAAAACCGGCTGGTCCACCAACGCCGACGTGCTGGAGAAGCTGAAGGACTACCCCCTGGTGGCGGACGTGCTGACCTACCGGCAGTATGCCAAGCTGAAAAGCACCTATGCCGACGGCCTGCTGAAGGTCATCGACCCCGACGGCCGCATCCGCACCAGCTTCCAGATGACGGTAACGGCCACCGGCCGCCTGTCCTCCACGGAGCCGAATCTTCAGAATATCCCCACCCGCACGGAGCTGGGCAGCAAAATGCGGGAGATGTTCGTGGCGGCCCCGGGCCATGTGCTGGTGGACGCCGACTATTCCCAGATCGAGCTGCGGCTGCTGGCCCACATCTCCGGCGACACCGCCATGCAGCAGGCCTTCCTGTCCGGGGAGGACTTCCACACCGTCACCGCCGCCCGGGTGTTCCATGTGCCCCAGGACCAGGTGACCCACCAGATGCGCTCCCGGGCCAAGGCCGTGAACTTCGGCATTGTCTATGGCATTTCCGCCTTCTCCCTGTCCCAGGACATCGGCGTCACGGTGCAGGAGGCCAAGGAGTATATGGACCGGTATTTCGCCACCTATACCGGGGTGAAGCAGTATATGACGGACGTGGTGGACAAGGCCCGGGAGCAGGGCTATGTGGAGACCCTGTGGCACCGCCGCCGGGCTTTGCCGGAGCTGAAAAGCTCCAACTTCAATATGCGGTCCTTCGGCGAGCGGGTGGCCCTGAACATGCCCATCCAGGGCACGGCGGCGGACATCATCAAGCTGGCCATGGTCCGGGTCCACAGCCGCCTGGCCCGGGAGGGCCTGGCCGCCCAGCTGATTATGCAGGTCCACGATGAGCTGATCGTGGAGTGTCCGGAGGAGGAGGCCCCCCGGGTGGAGGCCCTTTTGCAGCAGGAGATGCAGGGCGTGGCGGAGCTGTCCGTCCCCCTGCTGGCGGAGGCCCACACCGGCCGCAACTGGCTGGCCGCCAAGGGCTGATATTGCGTAACGAAACCATTAAGGAGCAAATACCATGACTGATTATTTTGCCGTGCAGCTGCCGCCGGAGCAGATCCGCAGCATCAGCTCCATCGGCCTGGCCCATATAGGCGACGCGGTGTATGAGCTGCTGGTGCGCACCTGGCTGTGCGCTGGGGGCAAGGCCACGGGAAAGGGCCTGCACCGGGCCGCGGTGGCCCTGGTGTGCGCCCCCCGGCAGGCGGAGCTGGCGGAGAAAATTCTCCCCCTGCTGACCCAGGAGGAGCAGGACGTGTTCCGCCGGGGCCGCAACGCCAACGTCCATTCCATCCCGGCCCATGCCAGCCGGGCCCAGTATCAGCAGGCCACGGCCCTGGAGGCTCTGCTGGGCTATCTGTATCTCCAGGGGCGGCGGGACCGGGCCAACGAGCTGTTCTGCCGGATGATGGAGGGGGAGTAATATGCCGCTGGACGCCATTTGCCTGAGTGCCGTGGTCCGGGAGACCGCCGCCCAGGCGGAAAACACCCGCATAGAGAAGATTCAGCAGCCTGCCCGGGACCAGGTGGTGCTGCTGCTGCGGGGCGGGCGGCGGCTGCTGCTGTGCGCCGGAGCCACCCAGCCCCGGCTGCACCTGACGGAGCAGCTGCGGGACAATCCCTCCCAGCCGCCTATGTTCTGTATGCTGCTGCGCAAGCACCTGGCGGGAGGGCGCATTTTGTCCGTTGTCCAGGAGCCCCTGGAGCGGGTGGTGACCCTGACCATCCAGGCCGCCGACGAGCTGGGGGAGCAGCGCCAGTGGCGTCTGATCCTGGAGGCCATGCCCCGGCACGCCAATCTCATCCTGGTGGATCACCAGGGCCGGATCACCGACTGCCTGCGGCGGGTGGACTTCGAGATGTCCCAGCAGCGGCAGGTGCTGCCGGGCCTGTTCTATCATCTGCCGCCCCGGCAGGAAAAGCGCTCGCCGCTGGAGATCACACGGGAGGAATTTCTGGAACTGCTGTCCGCCCTGCCGGAGGATACGCCTCTGGACGGGTGGCTGCTGGACACCTTCACGGCCCTGCCGCCGCTGATGGCCCGGGAGCTTGTCTGCGCCGCATACGGTGAGACAGACGCCCGTTTGTCCCGGGACAGGGGCGAAAAATTGTGGGACAGCCTTGGGACATGGCGGGACAGAATTGCCGGCGGCGGCTTTGTGCCCACCCTGCTGCGCCGGGCCGGCCGGCCGGCGGATTTTACCTATTGTCCCATCACCCAATACGGCCCGGCCATGGAGCAGGAGACCTTCGATTCCTTCGGCCGGCTGCTGGATGAATTTTATGAGGGCCGGGACCAGGCGGACCGGGTCCGGCAGAAGGGCCAGGACCTGATGAAGTCCGCCACGGCAGCCCGGGACCGGGTGCGCCGGAAGCTGGCGGCCCAGGAGAAGGAGCTGGCCGCCACCCGGGACCGGGAGCGGCTGCGCATCTGCGGCGAGCTGATCACCGCCAACCTCTACCGCATGGAGCGGGGCATGAACCGCCTGACGGCAGAAAATTACTATAAGGACGGTTGCCCGCCAATGGACATCCCGCTGGATGTGCGCCTGGGGCCCCAGGAGAACGCCGCCCGGTACTTCAAGCAGTACGCCAAGGCGAAAACCGCCGAGAGGGTGCTGACGGAGCAGCTGGAAAAGGGCCGGGAGGAGCTGACGTACCTGGAGAGCGTGGTGCAGGAGCTGTCCCAGGCGGAGGCGGAGCAGGATTTTAACGACATCCGGGCGGAGCTGGAAAGCGGGGGGTACCTGAAAAACCGGGGGAAAAAGCAGCCGGGCTTTCAGCGGGCCTCCAGGCCCAGGCAGTTTGTGTCCTCCGCCGGGCTGCGGATCCTGGTGGGACGCAGCAACCGGCAGAACGACCGGCTCACCGCCAAGGAGGCCGACCGGAGGGATATCTGGCTCCACACCCAGAAGATCCACGGCTCCCATGTGATTCTGTGCACCGGGGGCCAGGAGCCGGACGAGACCAGCCTGTATGAGGCGGCGTGCCTGGCGGCGTACTATTCCCAGGGCCGGGAGGCTGGGAAGGTGCCGGTGGATTACACCCCGGTGCGGTATGTGAAAAAGCCCGCCGGGGCCAGGCCGGGCATGGTGGTGTATACCACCTATCAGACCATGCTGGCCGTTCCGGACGGCCAGCTGGTGAAGAAGCTGGCAGGAAAATAAAATGTGAGATAAAGCTCAGCCCCCGCAGGCATTTGCCTGCGGGGGCTGGTTTTGCCTATGGGGTTAAGGGGGGAACCGTCCTTACCGGTTGGGCAGGGACTTCACGGTGACGGTGGTGTGGGCCACCAGCTTGTTCCCGGAATAGATGTGGATGAAGTAGGTGCCGGTGGTGTTGTGGCGGGTCAGGTCAGCCGCAGCCACCCAGGCGCCGCCGATGTTCTCGCCCTTGTACCAGACCAGATCATCCTGGCCGCCGGCGCTGCTCCACACGGCGAAGCGGATGCTACTGTAGCCGGTGGCGCTGTAGAGCCGCAGCTTCATCCAGGCGAAGTCGCCGGTGACGATGGCCTGGGCACTCTGCTGAGGCGGCATACCGTAGACATTGGCGGTGGTGTGGGCCACCAGCTTGCCGTCGGCATAGACGTGGATGAAGTAGCCGCCCAGGGTCTTGTGGTTCAACAGCTTCACACCGGCGGACCAGGTGCTGCCGGTGAGGCGGCCGTCGTACCAGACCAGGTCGTCCTGACCGTTGGCATTGCTCCACACGGCGAAGCGGACCTTGCCATACTTGGCGGTGGTGGTCAGGGCCAGCTCCATGGCGGCGTTATCGGCGGAGACGGCAGCCGTCAGGCCGGGCTTGACGCCGGGGGCGGGAGCGGGCAGGCTCTTGACCTGGGCAGTGGTGTGAGCCACCAGCTTGTTCCCGGCATACACATGGATGAAGTAGGTGCCGGTGGTGTTGTGGCGGGCCAGATCCACGTCATAGGTCCAGCTGCCGCTGCCGCCGTTCTTGGCGGTGTACCAAACCAGGTCGTCCTGGCCGCCGGCGCTGCTCCACACGGCGAAGCGGATGCCGCTGTAGCTGTGGGCGGTATCCAGCCGGATGGACATGGTGCGGCAGTTGTCGGACACCTGGGCCGTGACGGTGTCGGGAGCCGGGAGCTTCGCCACCTGGGCGGTGGTGTGGGCCACCAGCTTGCTGCCGCTGTAGACATGGATGAAGTAGGTGCCGGTGGTGTTGTGGTTCACCAGGGGCACGTCATAGGTCCAGCTGCCGCTGCCGCCGTTCTTGGCGGTGTACCAGACCAGGTCGTCCTGGCCGCCGGCGCTGCTCCACACGGCGAAGCGGATGCCGCTGTAGCTGCGGGCGGTATCCAGCCGGATGGACATGGTGCGGCAGTTGTCGGACACCTGGGCCGTGACGGTGTCGGGAGCCGGGAGCTTCGCCACCTGGGCGGTGGTGTTGCCGATGAGCCGGTTCTGGCCGGAGTCGGAGGAGTAGGCGTGGATGAAGTAGGTGCCGGTGCTGTTGTGGTTCACCAGGGGCACGGTGCAGGTCCACTGGCCGGAGGAATTCTTCTTGGCGGTGTACCAGGTCAGGTCATCCTGGCCGTTTACGCTGCTCCACACGGCGAAGCGGACGTTGGAGTGGGCGTGGCCGTTGCCGGCGTCCATGGTCACCGTCATGGTGCGGCATTCGCTGTCCACCACGGCGGAGACGGTGTGGCGCTTGGCGGGGGTGCTGGAGGTGTGGGACGCGCCGCAGTAGCGGCAGACGTACTTCACCTGACCTGCGCTGACGCAGGTGCTGGAATCACTGGCCACGGTGTCGGTGTGGCCCACCACGTGGGTGTTCTGGAAGGTCAGACCGTCCAGCAGCTGGCCGTGGATGCCGTGGTTATACACATGGACCAGATACCGGCCCACCACGTTGTACTTGCACATGGGGACCCGGATGGTGTAGGTGCCGTCGCCGTTGGCGGTGGCATTGTACCAGACCAGGTCGTCCTGGCCGTCCTGCTGGCTCCAGGCGGCGGCCATGATGTTGCTGTAGTTCTTGCCCTGACCGGCGGGAGGCGTGATGGTGACCACGATCTCCTTCTCATCGGCGGACATACGGCCCCGCAGCAGCTGATACAGGCGGCCGTCGCTGCCGAATTCGTACCAGGTCTTGCCGATCAGGCGGCGGCCGGTGTACATGACGCCGAAGTCATCGCCCAGGTCGGAGGTCTCGAAGTAATAGGTGGCGTCGCCGATGTCCTTCCAGCCGGAGGCGATGCGGCCATTCTCGAAGTACAGGGTCTTGCCGTCGTCCCGCTTGACGAAGCCCGTGGGGCCGCTGACCACCACGCCGTCGTCAAAGACGAACTGCTTGCCGTACAGGGTGACCCGGCCATCGTAGGCGATGCCATTGCTGTCGAAGCAATACACCTCGGGGTCGATGATGAACCAGCCGGTGTGCCAGGCGTTGTTATAGCTGTACATCCGCAGGCCGGTGGCCTCGTCCCGGGCCCAGCCGGTGTAGCCGGAGTCCTTCAGCTCCACGGTCTGGTCGCAGAAGGAGCAGACCAGCTTGCCGTCACGGACGTACACGGTGTCGCCGGAGAAGTCGTGGCCCTTGTCGCGGCACACGGAGGCGGGCACCCGCATGGTGTAGGTATCCAGCAAGGACTGGGCGCCCTCGGCGCTGACGGAGTAGGTGCGGACGGTCATGGCGTCGGCGGTGGCTTCCACGGCCAGGTACAGGGAGTCATACTCCTGGGACACCTGGGCAAAGTGGAAGTCGGGGTTGTTGACGGCCTTGTACTCGGTGCTGCGGGACTTTTCGCCCAGGTCGCCGCAGATGTAGTACAGCACGCCCTTGCCGTAGGTGGCGGGCAGGCGGCCGTTTTGGGTGGCCTCGGACACGGGCTGGCCGTTCTTGAGGACCATGGTGCGGGCATAGCTGTGGTCATGGCCGGAGAACACCACATTGATGCCGGCGGCCTCAGCGGCGGCGGGGATATAGCGGTTGAAGGCCTCGCTGCTGCCGTTGGGATTGGTGTAGTACGCGGGCTGGTGGACCGCCAGCACCTTCCAGGTGCAGTCGGACTTGGCGGCGTCCTGGATCAGCCACTGGCAGGCATCCTCCAGGTTGGCGGCGAAGTTGATGACCGCCACGTACACGTCGCCGTATTCCACGGAGTAGTACAGCCGGTCGGGCAGGGTCCACAGGCTGGCGGCGTTGCCGCCGGACAGGTCGCCGTAGTACTCATGGTTGCCCATGACCTGCACCACGGGGATGTCGGCGTAGTTCCGGGAGAACACGTCCAGGATCTCGCTCCACTGGCCCAGGTTGCCGCCGTTGTCCACAAAGTCGCCGGTCTGGATGCCGAAGTTCATGGACTGGCCGTTGATATTGGCGGCAATGGCGTTCATCAGCCGGATCTCATCCTGATCGCTTTCGACATTGCCGGAGAGCTGGGTATCGCCGATGACGAAGAAGCGGGTGGTGTCCGCGCCGGGCTGGCTGGTGGTGAAGGTCATGTTTTCAGACCACTTGCTGCCGTCGCCCACCCGATAGACGTAGGTGGTGCCGGGCTTCAGGCCGGTCAGGGACACGGAGCTGACATAGGCCGCGTCGCCGGAGGTGGTGAACTCCCGGAGGGTCACCTGACCCTGGGCGCTGGAGGGGAAGCTGCCCTTGAAGCTGCTCTGCTGGCAGTACTGTACGGTGGCCTTGGCCTGGGCCGTCAGGGGATTGGTGACCCAGGTGATGTTCTGGCAGCTCTGGGCATTGGGGGTGGCGTTGAGCTGCACGAAGCTGGGCATACCATCGGCGCTGCCGCCGGCCCGGCGGGTGACGATGACCGTCTCAAAGGAGCGGTGATTGTCCTTCCGGGCGGTGACGCCGGTACGGGAGCCGGCGGAGAGCTTGTTGAAGTAGTCGGTGCTGATCTGGCCGGAGGCGTTGGTGGTTCCGATGCGGGTGTCGCCCACATACAGGTCCACGCCGGAGGCGGCCTTGCCGTTGATGTCCTTCGCATACAGCCGGGCCGCTGCCGCGCCCTCCACCATGATGTCGGAGGTAACGGCGTAGTAGCCCTGCATGGGCAGCCGCAGGCTGCCGGTGGAGGTGGTATAGGTGACGCCGTCACAGGTGTAGGTCACGGTGACGGAGATGGGCAGGCTGTCCAGGGCTGTGGCCCCGGCGGGCATGGGCATGGTGAAGGTGAACAGGTCCTTCCCGGCGGAGCCCGTGCGGGTCATATTCACGGTGACGGTCTTTTCGGTGGTGGTGCGGCGGGCGGCAGAGCTGGAGCCCTGGAAGCCGGAGCCGTAGGCCAGGGAGGCGCAGGTGTTGAAGGCGCCCTTGCCGCCGTTTTCGTCGGTGTCGAACAGGTCCACGTTGCCGTACACGATCTGGGCGGTGACGGAGTCGATCTTACCGGCGTTGGGGGAGGTGACGGACACCACGTAGTCCTCGCCCACCAGGGCATAGGACGGGGTGTCCAGGGTCACGGTGGGGATATTGGCGGTGCCCTTCACGGTGAAGGAGCGGGTGACGCTGGCCCGGTTGCCGAAGCCGTCCATGATCTCCACCTTAATGCTGTGGCGGCCATTGGGCAGTGTCACGGTGCCGGTAACGGCCTGGTCGGTGTTGGCGAAGTTCCGGATGTCCTGGCCGTCGATGGTGATGACGGTGTTCTCGGCGGACACGCCGGTGCGGTTCTCACCCTGGGGATCATAATACCCGGTAAAGAATTGCAGCTCATTGTCCGTCAGGACGGTGGAACCGTCCTCGGCCAGCTCCGTCAGGTCGGAATAGCCGGTGATGGAGGAGCTGCCGCCCCGGACGGAGGTGATGACGGGGTTCTCCAGGTCGTCGGCGGTGGTACCGTATACCGCGCGGATGTTGTCCACATACAGGCTGCCGGCGGCCCGGGAGCCGCAGGTGATCTTGTTGCCGTCCACGTCGCCGGTGCCGCCCTCGATGATGATGGTCCACAGCAGCACCTGACCGGCGGTGATCTTCAGGGGGTGATTCTCCACATCCTGGGCCTTGTCATACACGCTGCTGAGGTCGGCCTCCACATACTTCCAGCCGGTCCAGTTGATGCCGGTATACTGGGTGGTGGTCTCCACGGTCTGGCCGGCGGCGTTGACAGTGGTGGTCTTCAGGTGCAGCAGGCTGGTGGAGACGTACTTTTCCCCGTTCCAGTAGGACACGCTGGTGGACAGCCAGTAGTTGGGCGTGCCCTCGGGGGCGTAGACCCACATACCCAGGGCGGTGGGCTTGCCCTCGATGACCACGTCCTCGCCGCTGTAGCGGAGATACTCGTTGGTGTTGTTGGTACCGGAGATCTTGGTATAGTCGTAATGATACTCCAGGGACTTCTGACCGAAGCGCACGGGGCCTTCATCGGAGCCTACCCGGCGGGCGTACATATCCCACGCGCCCTCCTGGGCGGTGGCGATGGCACCCACATAGTATTCATAGCCCATGGAGCGGAACAGGGTGGCGGGGTCCTGGGCGCAGTCCCAGCTGTAGGGTGCGCCGGCGGAGTTGCAGTCCCTATCCGCGTTGCTGCTGATAAAGTCGGGGCATGCCAGGCCGAAATCGGTAATGGGCCCGTAAGGGATGTCCAGACCGTTGGGATCCTTGGACACCTGACCGGCCACGCCGAAGCCCGCGTCGCTGACGCCGGGCAGATCATGGGCGCTGTGACCGGAAAAGCTATTCAGGTTGCCCCACACGGCGTTGGCACCCACGCTGACGCCGGACTTGGAGCTCTCGTCCTCAAAGTCCAGAAGGACGGTGGGCATCTTGCCGATCTCCACGGTGACGGTATCGGTAAGCTCCTGGCCGTTTGCCTTGGTATAGGTGACAGTGATCTCCGCCTTGCGGGTCTGGCTGGCCTTGGCCGCCGTGTGGAGCCGGTTGTCCACGATGGTGCCGATGCCGTCGGCGGAGACGCCCTCGGTCAGGGAGCGGATGCTCCAGGTGAAGTCGCCGTCGTGATAATGGATATCCCGCAGGCTGCTCTTGACGGTGAGGCCCAGGTCGCTGGTCTTTTCATAGTCCAGGGACAGGCTCTTGCCGGCGAAATACACCTGGTCGGGCTCGGCGATGGTGACGGAGGCGGAGCCAACGTCCTGCCCCTGATAGGTCAGGCGGACCCGGACCTCGCCCACATAGCCCTTGGCGGCGGTGAACACGCCGGTGGAGGCGTCGATCCGCCCGGCGGCGGGGGTGTCCAGCACCCAGGTCAGGCCGCTTTCCGGCAGGTCGGCCGCGCCGCCTGCGGAGTCAGCGCCCAGGGCCGTGAAGGCCACCTGGCTGCCGGGGGTATAAAGCTCATTCTGGGGGCTGACGGAGGCGTGGTCGAAGTCGCCGTCAAAGCGGGCGGTGGACACCACCAGCAGGGCATCGGACACGGTGCGCTCCAGACCGTCGCTGGGGCTGTTGCGCACCAGCAGCTCGTCGGTGCCCTCATAGCGGGCGGCCACGGTGGCGGAGCCGCCGCCGTCCAGATAGATGGCGGTGACGCAGCCGGCGTCCTTCAGGAAGCTGGCCACCTCATACATGCTCATGCCGATGGACATGGGCTCCTGGCGGCCGTCGGCCTCGAAGAACACCACGGAGCCGTCGGCACGGATGCCCACGCTGTTGCGGGGCATGCGGTCGCCCTGGTCCAGGCCGGGGACGATCTGGCCGTTTTCCACCAGCATATAGGGGCCGGAAACGGCCTCCACCACGTCGGAGGTATCGCTGCCGGCGGGACGAATGACGGCGGAGCCGTCCTTCAGAATGGCGAAGAAGGGCTCGGCGCCGGTTTTCACCAGGTTGCCCTCCATGATCAGATAGCCGGTGGGGGCGCCGGTCTGCATATTGTAGTAGTCGGCGTTGGTGGCCAGGACCACGCGGCCCTCGGTATCCGAGGCCCGTCCGTAGGCAGCGGCCTGGGCGGTGGTCTGGGACATCTCCCATTTCAGCTTTCCGCCGTCCACCATGGCCTTGCGCTGGGCGGCGGTGCTGCCGTCATAGTAATATCCGGTGTAGCTGGCCTTCAGGGTCACGTCCTTGGACAGGTCGATCTCCGAAAGGTAGCCCACCACCTGGCTGCCGTTGACGTTGCGCATGACCACCTTTTCCAGGGTCACGCCGCTGGCCACGGCATTCTTGGTGCGGGTGATGGGAGTAAGCCCGGCGGAATTGCCGGACATGGTATCCGCCTGGGGCAGCTGTGCGTCAGGTTCTGCGGTGTCGCCGGGCTGCGTCTCCGTAATGGCAGCGTCCGGTTCCGTCTCCTGGAGCCCGGTGGCCCAGGTCTGGGGCATGACCAGACCCACCACCATCATCAGCGCCAGAAGCAGAGATAATGCCTTCTTCATATTTTTCCTCCGTTACAGTTTGATTTCCAACACTTGATCGGGGTGCTCTCTCCGGGGTGCGGTCCCTCCTTTCAGCTTACATAGGCGGTGGTGTGGGCCACCAGGTTCTGTCTGGTATTGCCGTAGACATGGATGAAGTAAGTGCCCTTGTCCCGGTGCTGGGACAGGTTCACGGTATAGGACCAGTCGCCGTTGGACTGCCTGACCGCCTGGTACCACTGCAGGTCGTCCTGGCCGTTGGCTGCGCCCCAGGTGGGGAACCAGACCTTCGTCAGATCGCTGCGGCCCGTCAGGGTCACGGTCATATAGCGGCCGCCGTCGTGGAGACGGGTCCATACCTGGGGGGACACCACCTGGGACACGGAGACGGTGGTGTGGGCCACCAGGTTCTTCTTGTTGTTGCCGTAGGCGTGGAGGAAGAAGCCTCCCGCGCTCTTATGATTGGCCAGAGGCACCCGGCAGGTCCAGGAGCCGTCCGGCTGCTTGGTGGCCTCGTACCAGCGCAGATCGTCCTGGCCGTTCACGGCGCTCCAGGTGGGGAACCAGACCTTCGTCAGGTCGCTGCGGCCCGCCAGGGTCACGTCCAGATACCGGCCATCGGCGGACAGCACCGCCTGCATGCCGGAGCGGACCGGCTGGGGGGGCTGCTCGGGCTGGGAAGGCTGGGAGGGCTGGGGCACGGTGACGGTGGTGTGGGCCACCAGGTTCTTCTTGTTGTTGCCGTAAGCGTGGATGAAGTAGACGCCGGTGCCGGAGTGGTCCGACAGGGCGATGCGGCAGGTCCAGGAGCCGTCGGCCTGCCTGGCGGCCTCATGCCAGCGCAGGTCGTCCTGGCCGTTGACCTGGCTCCAGGTGGGGAACCAGACCTGGGTCAGGTCACTGCGGCCCGTCAGGGTCACGTCCAGATAGCGCCCATCGGCGGACAGGGCCGCCTTCATCTCCGGCCCGGGGATCTTCTCCACATAGGCGGTGGCGTGGGCCACCAGGTTCTTCTTGTTGTTGCCGTAGGCGTGGATGAAGTAGACGCCGGTGCCGGAGTGGTCCGACAGGGCGATGCGGCAGGTCCAGGAGCCATCGGTCTGCCTGGCGGCCTCGTGCCAGCGCAGGTCGTCCTGGCCGTTGACCTGGCTCCAGGTGGGGAACCAGACCTGGGTCAGGTCGCCGCGGCCCGTCAGGGTCACGTCCAGATAGCGCCCGTCGGCGGACAGGGCGGCCCTCATCTCCGGCCCGGGGATCTTCTCCACATAGGCGGTGGTGTGGGTCACCAGGTTCTTCTTGTTGTTGCCGTAGGCGTGGATGAAATAGGTGCCGGTGGTGTTGTGGCGGGACAGGGCCACGGAATAGGTCCAGGAGCCGTCGGCCTGCTTCTTGGCCTCGTACCACTGGAGGTCATCCTGGCCGTTCTTCTCGCTCCAGGTGGGGAACCAAACCTGGGTCAGGTCGCTGCCGCCGGTGAGGGTCAGGTTCAGATACCGTCCGTCGGCGGACAGGGCCGCCTTCAGGGCGGGCTTCTCCGGCTGCACCAGGTTGTCCACCACCACGGTGCCGTGGTCCAGCAGACCCTGGGGCAGGCCGTTCTGATTGTAGACATGGACCATATAGGTGCCGGTTTCCTGGTGGTTGATCAGGGGCACCTCAGCCACCCAGCGGCCATTCTGCTGCTTGGCCTGATACCAGTGCAGATCATTCTGGCCGTCCTGCTCTCCCCAGACGGCGAAGCGCAGGGAGGTCTGGCTGGGAGCGGAGTAGGTCAGGTACATCACCGTGCGGCTGGCGTTGAAGTAGTACCCCAGCTGCTGGGGACGCACGGTGGGGGTAAAGGCATTGGCCCGGCCGGTGAGCCAGGTGCGCACCCGGCTGATGGCCTCGTCATAGGTGGGGGCGAAGGGGGTGCCGCCGGGCTTGGGATTGGCTGTGCCTAAGGTGCTCCAGCGCAGGTAATTCAGGTCGGCGGAGACGCCGATCTCGTCCCGCAGACCGTCCACCTGACCGGCCATACCGGTAAGCAACGGCTTATACCGGGCGTACAGCTCCTGCACCCGCTGGTAAAATGCCGGGATGTTCAGCATCTTCTTCATCAGCACAGAGGTGCTGCTGGCGTTGTAGTCGGTTACCTTTTCGTTCTTGTTGCCCATGCAGGTGTCAAAGTCCCACAGGGGGCCCACATGGAGCACATCGGACGCGCCGTCCTGATACCAGAAGAAGCTGGTGAAGAAGGACTCGCCGTTGAGAACGTACTCGTTCATCAGATAGTAGCGGGCCAGGGAGTCCACGTCGATCATTTCATTGAGCTGGCTCAGAGACAGATTCTCCCAGCCCTGGGAGGTCAGCGCCGTGGTCAGGCGGGTCATGGCCGTCTGGAAATTGGTCATGGCCTGCTGAATGTGTTCGTCGTCCTCCTCCACGATCTCCTTCAGGGCGAAGTAACTGTTCAGCCGGCCCTCGAAGAAATAGTGATCCTCGTCCGTGGCGAAGCCGTTGTCCAGCTCGAACATGGCCCCGGCGGGGTCCTGCAAATTCAGGCGGCCCTTGCCGATCTCGGCCTTTTCGCCCAGCAGATACACGCCCAGGTACTGGCCGTCTATCCACAGGTCCACATATTGATATTCCGTCACGAAGGGGAAGTCCATCTGCTCCGCCGCGTCATACACCAGCCGGGTGCGGATCATGCTGTCGTCGGAGGCGTTGGCCAGCAGAATCCACTTCTTGGCGGCGGGCATGCCCAGCACGGAGGTCTTTTTGCTGAACTTGATCTGGTAGGGCTTTTTGGCGTATTCCCGCCAGGTGGAGTTGCCCCGGCCCTTGATCTCCACGGTGCCGGTGAGGACGTCGTCCCCGTCCGTCAGCACCAGGTCGTTGCCGGGATACTTCACGTCCTTGTCCTGGTGGATCTGGTCCAGGGTGGTACCGTTGAGGGTCAGCCGCAGGCTGGGCAGACTGCTCTGCCGCAGGCACACCGTCTCGGTTCTGCCGCCCTCCAGGGTCAGGGTCACCCGGTCACGGTCGGCGAAGGCCCCGGTCAGGGTGCCGCCCTCCCGGTCCAGGGCGCCGGCGGAGGCCGCCGTTACCCTGCCGCTGAAGGACAGGACCGTGTCCGCCGGGCTTTCGTCCTGGGGCAGGAACAGGTACCACACCCCGTCCTTTTCGGATTGGTACCCCTGGTTGGTCCACTGCCGGGCATCCACGGTCCAGCAGCGGAAATCGTTGTCTCCGGCGAAGGCCGTGGCCGTCAGCAGCACCGTCAGCAGGAGGGCCGCCAGCAGCGCCCACAGCCAGGCGCCGGATTTTTGGATCACTTTCATGCATCTTTCTCCCATCTGAAAGGATAGAGCGGCTGCGGGCAATTTTACACGATAAAGCGCCGCTGTTCCGCTAATTACACTCTATTATAACAGGTACACTGCGAAATATCAACCGCTTTTTGCTGCGTGCCCGCCAAAAATCAGGTAAATTTTTGGATGAAACGTATAAAATAAGAGCTCCCGGCGCGGCCGGAAGCTCTCATTTTATGCAATTATGGGGAACCACTCAGTCCTCGCGGCTGGCCAGCACGTTCATGGAGACGGGCTCGTCGTTGGCAACGGGGGCAGACAGATTGACGCTGGAATAGCCGCCCCGCAGGTCGGAGCCATCCTCAAACGTCTTGGTGCAGCGGTCATACTCCACCTGTATCACGGAGGCGATGGTGTGGCGGCCATAGTCGTCCAGCTTGGCGTACTGGTCCAGGATCCGCTGGGTGTCCTCCGTCAGGTGGATGTTCTCCTCGCCCAGGGCGCAGATGCCCAGTGTGCGGCAAATCTGGACCACCGTGTCAAACGAAGAACCGCCGATGCCGTTGTGCAGTGCGCTGTTGATGGTGGACAGAGGAATGCCAACTGCAAAAGCAAACTGCCGGACGCTCTTGTACTGGCGGGAAATTTCGTCCCGTACGATGTTGGTAAGTTTGTCCATAATTCGACCCTCTTTACTGTAGATTCCAGAAGCAGCTTTGCTTCCGGATAAACTAATTATAACAAGCCGTACGAGAAATCGCAATAGGGAAACGTGAAAAATAATAATTTTTTTACAATCTGCCGCTATAAATAAATCCGTATGGGGGCAATTTCCTCTTTTCATTTGGGCACCTGTGTGATACACTGTACAGGATAGGGGGGAGGGCTCCTGTGAAGAAAAAGTGGTCGCCCCGGACGGCTGCGGGGCAAATCACGGTGCAGCTGGTGCGCCGGTATTATCTGCATGACGTGGGCCGGGACAGCGCGGCCCTGACCTATTACCTGCTGTTTGCGCTGTTTCCGCTGCTGGTGTTCATCAGCACCCTGCTGGGCATCCTGAAGCTGGACGTGGACAGCGTGACCCAGGTGCTGTCCCAGATCGTTCCGGCGGACGTGATGTCGGTGCTGGAGTCGTATCTTGAATATGTGTCCGCCAACGCCAGCCGCCAGCTGCTGTGGTTCAGCCTGATTTTCTCCGTCTGGTTCCCCATGCGGGCCACCAGCTGTCTGCTGCACTCCCTGCGCAAGGCCTTCGGCCTGGGTCCGCCCCGAAAAATGCTGGTCAATCAGCTGGGGATTCTGCTGTTCACCGTGTGGCTGATCCTGACCATCGGGCTGACGCTGCTGCTGGTCACGGTGGGCCGCCGGGCGCTGGAGTTTCTCTCCGGCCTCATCGAGCTGCCGGCGGGGTTCATCGACCTGTGGAGCTATCTGCGGTTTATCGTTCTGGGCGTGGTGATGTTCCTGATGCTGACGGTGCTGTATATGCTGGCACGGGGACAGCGGCGGCCTTTGAAGGAAGTGGCTCCCGGGGTGGGCATCTCCCTGGCGGCGTGGATGGTCCTGTCCCTGGCCTTTTCGTATTATGTGGAGAATTTTGCCAATTATTCCGTGCTGTACGGCTCCATTGCCACGGTTGTGGTGGTGCTGCTGTGGCTCTATATGAGCGGCACGGTGCTGATTATGGGCGCGGAGTACAGCGCCGTGATACTGCGCCGCAGGCGCAGCCGGCTGCCGGAGAGCAGCGGAGAGGAGCAAGCATGAAGATCATCATTGTGGGCAACGGCAAGGTGGGCTATGCCATTGCCCGGCAGCTGGCGGTGGAGTATCACGACATCACCATCGTGGACGACGACGCTGCGGCCCTGCACCGGGCCGACAGCACCCTGGACGTGATGTGCGTGGAGGGCAACGGCGCCAGCATCAGCGTGCTGGACGCGGCGGGGGTCCGCGGCGCGGACCTGGTCATCGCCGTGACCAATCTGGACGAGACGAACCTGGTGTGCTGCCTGATCGCCAAAAAGCTGGGGGCACAGCACACCATCGCCCGGGTCCGGAACCCGGAGTATCGCCGGGACGCCGGAATGCTGAAGCGGGAGATCGGCCTGGATATGCTGATCAATCCCGACCTGGGAGCGGCCCAGGAGATCGCCCGGATCCTGAGCTTCCCGGCGGCCTTCTCGGTGGAGCCCTTCGCCGGAGGGCGCATCGACATGATCGGCTTCCGGGTGACGGAGGAGGACTCCCTGGCGGGGGTTTCCCTGAACGATTTCCATCGCAACCGCCTGGCGGAGGTGCTGATCTGCGCCGCTCACCGGGGGGACGACATCATCATCCCAGACGGCTCCTTTGTGCCCCGCAGCGGGGACAAGCTGTACATGGTGGGCACCAAGGCGGAGCTGCAGAAGATGCTGCGGGGCATCGGACGCACCCTGCAGAAGGTGAAGAACGTGTCCATCCTGGGCGGCAGCCGCATCACCATGTACCTGACCTGGGAGCTGGCCCGCAGCAATACCAAGGTCCGGATCGTGGAGATGAAGCACGACAAGTGCTTGCGTCTGTCCGCCGAGCTGCCCGGGGCCATGATCATCGAGGGCGACGGCACCGATGCCGACCTGATCGAAAGCGAGAACATTTTCGAGACTGACGCCTTTGTGGCGCTGACGGACCGGGACGAGGAGAACCTGCTGATGGCGCTGACGGCCCAGCGGGCCGGGGTGCCCAAGGTGCTGACCAAGATGACCCGTCCCAACTACATGGACCTGGTGCAGGAGACGAAGCTGGGCAGCATCATCAGCCCCAAGGACCTGACCTCCAACCAGATCACCCGCTATGTCCGGGCCCTGGCCAACTCCCAGGGCAGCACCGTGGAGAGCCTTTACAAAATGCTGGACGGCTCCGTGGAGGCGTTGGAATTTACCGCCACGGCCTCCAGCCGGTCGGTGCTGGACAAGCCCCTGAAGGATCTGACCCTGAAAAAGGGCGTGCTGCTGGCGGCCATTGCCCGGGAAAACAAGATTATCATCCCCGGCGGTCTCACCACCATCCAGGAGGGGGATCATGTGGTGGTGGTCACCAAGTCCCAGGTGTTCGATGACCTGACAGACATCCTGCTGTAAGTAAATAAAACGAGCAAGCAAAAACCTCCGGCCTGGCCGGAGGTTTTTGCTTGCCGGATAGCCGAAGCATGGTCAGGGCCGCGTCTGTCTGGCGCGCCGGAGTGCCGCCAGACGGTCCCATGCCCCCATGCCCGGGCGGTAGACCAGCTCGCCGATGTCCACGCAGAGGACCGCCGCCGTTATCAGGGGGATCGCCAGCATGGCGATGTTGGACCGGGCCAATCGTTTTTGGATGGTCATGAGAACCACTCCTCCCTTATAGTCAGGCTGATTATATCACAGAATGCGGCGGCTGTGGTTAAATAATCCTTAAACAAGGTTGCTTTTCCGGACAAAAATGGTATGATAGACATGACGCGAAAGACAACGGACCGAAGTGGAGCGTAAACTATGACGGCATTTCTGCAACAATATATTTCCCCGGCGCTGCCGGTGATCCTGTGGCTGTTCCGGGGTGTGACCGCCGGGCTGGCGGTGTGGCTGCTGGTGCGGTGCTGCAAGTCCCTGTTCCGGGGCCGGGACCGGGAGAGCTGGGGCTTTGTGACCCTGTCCAACGGCGCGCGGTACGAGCTGTATCACTGGGAGAACGTCATCGGCCGGGCCCGGCGGGCGGATATCCGGGTGAATTTTCCCTCCGTGTCCCGGACACACGCCATTTTGCAGCGGGACGACGGCGGGACATGGCGGGTCGACCCCATCAACCGCAGCAGCGGCGTGCTGCTGAACGGACAGCGGACGCTGACGACCGCCGATCTGCATCCCGGCGACTCCATCGCTGTGGGCGGTGTGGAGTTGTTTTTTTTCCCGTCGGACAAGCCCCAGCCATCCGGCCAGCCCCGGCGGCGGCCCGGGCCGGTGGGCGGCCTGTGGCTGCTGACATTTATTCAGCTGCTGCTGTGGGCACAGTTTGCCCCGAACTTCGGGGCGGGGAATATCTATCCCATCAGCGCAGGCTTTTTCGGACTGTGCGGCCTGGGGTGGGTGCTGTACGCCGTCAGCCGGAAGCTGCACCGGAGACAGTTTGATCTGGAGATTCTGGCGCTGCTGCTGACCACGGTGGGCTTTGCCATTACCGCCGCCTGGGACCCGGGGGCCCTTTACAAGCAGCTGGCGGCGGTGACGCTGGGCATGGGCATTTACGGCACCCTGGTGTGGCTGCTGGGGCGGCTGCATCTGGCGGTGAAGCTGCGCTGGCCGGTGGCTGCGGCCGCGGCGGCACTGCTGGCCTTCAACGTTGTGATGGGGGAGCGCATTTTCGGAGCCAAGAACTGGATATCGGTGGGCCCCATTTCCTTCCAGCCGTCGGAGCTGGTGAAGCTGGCGTTTATCCTGGCGGGGGCCGCCACCCTGGACCGGCTCTTTGCCAAGCGGAACCTGATCTTCACGGTGCTGTTTTCCGCCTATTGCGTGGGATGTCTGGCGCTGATGAGTGACTTTGGCACAGCACTGGTGTTTTTCGTGGCCTTTCTGTGCATTGCCTTTTTGCGGACCGGGGACCTGGCCTCCATCGTGATGATGACGGCGGCTGCGGCCTTTGCCGGGGGACTGGTGCTGCACTTCAAGCCGTATGTGGCCCAGCGGTTCACCGTCTGGCGGCATGCCTGGGAATTTACCCAGACCACCGGCTATCAGCAGAGCCGCACCATGTCCGCTGCTGCCTCCGGCGGCCTGTTCGGCACGGGGCCGGAGGACGCGTGGCTGAAATATGTGGGGGCGGCCAACACGGACCTGGTATTCGGCGTGGTGTCGGAGGAATTCGGGCTGCTGCTGGCGCTGGTATGCGTGACGGCGGTGATCGCCCTGGCGGCGTTTGCCCTGCGGGCCGGCGACAGCGCCCGCTCCAGCTTTTATGCCATCGCCGCCTGCGGAGCGGCGTCTATGCTGGTGTTCCAGACCTCTCTGAACGTGCTGGGCGCGGTGGACATCCTGCCGCTGACCGGCGTGACATTTCCCTTTGTGTCCATGGGCGGGTCCAGCATGCTGTCCTGCTGGGGGCTGCTGGCCTATCTGAAGGCCGTCGATGTGCGCCGTCCGCCGGAAAAAGAAATCTCTCCGCCGCCCAAGAGTGAAAAAACGCCGGAGCGGCAGGAGGGATTCTTCGACGGGATCCCCGGGGTCCCTGTGGATGAGATATTCGGAAAGGAGGAGCGGTCTTGAAACAGGTAAAGCTACGGTCCATGCTGGTGCTGGCACTGATCGCTGTGCTGGGTGCGGGCGTGGTGCTGTTCTGCGTGCGGTATGTGGTGCGGGGCGGACAGTGGGCCGCCTTCTCCGCCAATGACCATGCCTATCAGGAGGGGCGGCTGGCCCTGGGTCAGGTGCTGGACCGCAACGGGGTGCTTTTGTATGACGGGGCCTCCGGCAGCTGGGCAGAGGACGGCACCATCCGCCGGGCGACGCTCCATGTGGTGGGCGACCGGGACGACAACATTTCCACCTCTGCCAAGGCGGCTATGCGGCGGCGCCTGGTGGGTTTTGACCCGCTGACGGGTACCTCCGCCGGAGGACACAAGGTATATCTGACCATTGACGCAGAGCTGAACGCTGCGGCCCTGGAGGCCCTGAACGGCCGGAAGGGGGCCGTGGCGGTGTACAACTACCGCACCGGCGACGTGCTGTGCATGGTGTCCAGCCCCACCTTTGACCCGGCGGACCCGCCGGAGATCCGGGACGGGGACAGCCGGTATGACGGCGTGTATCTGAACCGGGTGCTGTCGTCCACGTTTGCCCCGGGCTCCGTGTTCAAGCTGGTGACCACTGCTGCGGCTTTGGAGAATCTGGACGGCGCTCTGGACCGGCACTTCACCTGCACCGGGCGTCTGGAGCTGGACGGCGGCGTTATCACCTGTCCCTATGCCCACGGGGAGATGGACCTGTATGACGCCCTGGCCCGGTCCTGCAACTGCGCCTATGCGCAGCTGGCGGTGGAGCTGGGGGGCGGCACCCTGGCCCAATACGCGGAAAAGGCCGGACTGACGGAGAGCTTCACCGTCAGCGGCATCAGCGCGGCGGCCGGACAGTTTACCGTGGGTCAGGGGTCAGATCTGGGCTGGTCTGGTGTGGGCCAGTACGACGATCTGGTGAATCCCTGCGCGTTTCTGCGATTCTTGGGCTCCATCACCGGCGGCAGGTCCGCAGGACCCCGGCTGGTATATAAGGAGACCACCATGCATGGCATTCCTCTGCCCGGAGACGGCGCGCCGTCTCTGAAGGCCCCTTTTGACGCGGACACCTGCCGGGTGCTGCGGGATATGATGCGCAACAATGTGCAGCAGACCTATGGACAGAGCATGTTCGGCTCGCTGGCGGTGTGCGCCAAGTCCGGCACCGCCGAGGCTGCGCCGGGTCAGTCGCCCCATGCGTGGTTCGCGGGCTTTGTGGCGGACGAGGATCTGCCCCTGGCCTTTGTGGTGCTGGTGGAAAACGGCGGCGGCGGCGCGGATGCCGCCGGGCCCATTGCTGCCCGGCTGCTGACCATGGCCGCAGGATGAGCGAACCCCCTGGAGGACGTGTGTCCTCCAGGGGGATTTTTATTCAGCCGGGGGATACAGGGCCGACAGCAGCCGGGTGTAGATGCCCTCCGGGTCCTTCCGGAACCGGTCCGCCAGGTCCCGGGCCATGGCCTCGGTGGCGGCGGTCAGCTCCAGGTGCAGGATGCTGTCCACATCGTCCTGCAGGCGCAGCTCCACCAGATAGGAGCCGTTTTCCTGGGCGGCCACCCGACTCTGGACCTGGTTTTTTCGCAGCAGCAGGCGGTTGTATTCCGCCACATTCTTATCCGTCCGCAGCCGCACGGAGTAGGGGAGACTGGACTCGCAGATCTCGCTGTTTTTCAGCCCCTTGGGAGTGATGGCATAGCAGCCGTCCTCCGTCAGGCGCAGATGCTCCGTCCGTACCAGGTCGTTCAGGCACTCGGCATAGGCAAAGTAGTCGATGCCGTCGTCGCACATGGTCAGCTCCTGCATGCCCTCCGGCGGCAGGGGCTCCGATACCCGGGCGGCAATATATAGAATCAGGAATTTGATCTCCAGCTTATCGTGAATGAATCCGGCAGCCATGCGTATCCCATCCTCTCCAACCGTTTTTCTTTATTATACCGGAAATTCCCGGATTTGTACAGGCCTTTTTCCCGCACCACCGGCGGCAGGCGGCATACACTGGAATGAAGGGCGCAGCCAGCCCCTTCATTACTTAATGGGAGGTTTATTTCATGCCTGAAAACGGAATGCCGGGCCCGGTCTGCGATCTGAGCAGTGTTCGCGAGTCCGTTTGTATCCATACACGGAAGATCTTCGACTCCTGTCGCGACAAGGACTGCGTGGAGGACCTGCGGTTCTATCCCACGGCGTCGGCCATGGAGCTGCTGTCCGGATGCCAGATGGTTCGGGGCGGCACGGCGGAGCTGCTGTACGTTTACACCGATGTGGAGCCGGTGACCTTCAACCGGGGATTCTACTCCATCGATATGCGGTTTTTCTACCGCGTGACCCTGCAGGTGGGTACCGGAACGCCCCGGTGCGCCGGGGCCGAGGGCCTGTGCGTGTTCGACAAGCGCTGCATCCTGTTCGGCAGCGAGGGCAGCGCCAAGATCTTTTCCTCCGACACGGTCATTGACGAGCTGGATATCCCCGGCCGCATGCGTACCAACCTGCCCACCGCCGTGGTGGAGGCCGTGGACCCCATCGTTCTGGACACCCGGGTGGACGACGGCTGCAAGCCCCGGTGCTGTGAGTGCGGCCTGACGGAAATTCCGGCGTTCATTGCCCGCAGCTTCGGCGAGGAGCTGGTGTTTGACGACGGCGGCCGCCGCCGGTTCTATGTGACCCTGGGCCAGTTTACCCTGGTGCGGCTGGAGCGGGACACCCAACTGCTGATCCCGGTGTATGACTACTGCATCCCCCAGTCGGAGTGCAGCTGCGGCGACCAGGAGGACCCCTGCGGCCTGTTCCGCAACGTGGCCTTCCCCATCGGGGAGTTCTTCCCGCCCAGCACCCTGGAGATGCCCAAGGACTACGCCGCCACCCGCAGCTACTGCGCCTGCCACTGACGGGCATAGCGAAAAATAGCGAAGCCCCCGCCATCCGGCGGGGGCTTTTCAGGCGTCATGCCTTCTCCTTTACCACCACGTTTTCCTCTCCCAGCCATTCCCGGCACTCCTGCAGCAGGGCCGGATGATTCAGGCAGTGGGTGCCCAGGAGCTTCCCGGTGTCCGCCAGGCGGATCTTTACCGGGGTGCCTCCCTCAAACATGGTCATCACCAGCTTGATGTGCCGGAAGGCGGGACTGTCGGCGCTGGGGAAGCGGAGATAGATGGTGCTCTCCTTCTGAGCCGGACGGCGGGCGGGCTGCGCCGCCGCAGGCGGCAGTCCGCTTTCCAGGGGGTACAGAGAGTCGCACATGATCTGGGGCGGCTTCTCGTCCCGGACGGACAGGCGTCCCTTTACCAGCACCGGGGTGTTCACCTGCATATAGCTGCCGCACTGGTCAATGACCCGGCTGAAGCACAGCAGCTCCATGGAGGCCAGCTCATCCTCGATGGTCACATAGGCCATAAGGGTGTTGTTTTTGGTGGTGCGGGTGCGGCTGGCGGTGATGACCCCGGCCACGGTGACATTCTGTCCGTCGGCAAACCGCCGGGGACCGCCCTCGGCCTCGAAATCGGACATGATGGCGTGGATGGGCACGGCCCCGGCCCGCTTGGCCAGAGGACGGTAGTCCTCCATAGGGTGGCCGGACAGGTACAGCCCCGTGGTGTCCTTCTCCATGCTCATTCGCTCCACGGCGGTGAACTCCGGGATATCCGGCAGGGGGACGCTGGACACAGAGGACCCGGAGGAGGCGGACATACCGAACAGGTCCATCTGCCCCTCCACGTTTTTCCGGCGGGAGGAGGCGATGCCGTCCAGCACCCGCTCATATACGGCCACCAGCTGGGAGCGCTTGGCCCCCAGGCTGTCGAAGGCCCCGCAGCGGATGAGGTTCTCCACCGCCCGCTTGTTCATGTCCGTGCAGTCGAACATCCGCTGGCAGAAATCCTGGAAGGAGGTGAAATCGCCGTCCTGCTGCCGCTGGCGCACCACCGCCTGGATGAAGCCCCGGCCGATGTTCTTCACCGCCACCAGGCCGAAGCGGATGCCCCCCTCCTCCACGGTGAACCGGTCATAGGAGCGGTTCACATCCGGCGGAAGCAGGGCGATGCCGCAGTCCTTGCACTCGTCGATATACTCGGCCACCTTGTCGGAGTTGTCCAGCACCGAGGTCAGCAGGGCGGCCATATACTCCCGGGTGAAGTGGCACTTGAAATAAGCCGTCTGATAGGCCACCACCGCATAGCTGACGGCGTGGGCCTTGTTGAAGGCGTAGTTGGCGAAGTCGTAAATTTCGTCGAAAATGGCCTGGGCCGTGGCCTCGGGGATGCCGCTGGCCACGCAGCCCCGGATGTTCCGGGCGGGGTCGCCGTGGAGGAAGGCCTCCCGCTCCCGCTCCACGTCCTTGGCCTTTTTTTTGGACATGGCCCGGCGGACCATATCCGCCTGGCCCAGGGAGTAACCGGCCAGCTCCTGGAAGATCTTGATGACCTGCTCCTGATACACGATGCAGCCGTAGGTTCCGGAGAGGATCGGCTCCAGACTGGGGTGCTTATAGGTCACCAGCTTGGGGTCGTGCTTACAGGCCACGAACCGGGGGATGGAATCCATGGGCCCCGGGCGATACAGGGCGATGATGGCGGTGATGTCCTCGATGTTCTGGGGCTTCAGCCCCAGGCACACACCGGTCATGCCGGAGGATTCCATCTGAAATACGCCGCCGGTTTTGCCCTGGGTCAGCATGTCGAAGGTGGCCTTGTCGTCCATGGGAATGTCCGCCAGGCGGAAATCCGGGTGGTCCTTCTGGACCATTTTCACCGCGTCGTCCAGCACCGTCAGGTTCCGCAGGCCCAGAAAGTCCATTTTCAGCAGACCCAGCTCCTCCAGGGTCACCATAGTATACTGGCACACGATGGACTCGTCGTTCCGGGCCAGGGGAACGTATTCATACACCGGCCGCTTGGTGATGACCACGCCGGCGGCGTGGGTGGAGGCATGGCGGGGCATACCCTCCAGGGCCCGGGCGGTGTCGATGAGCTTTTGGACCCGGGGGTCCTGCTGGTACAGGTCCGACAGCTGCTTGGACAGCTTCAGCGCATCGTTCAGGGTGATGTGAGGCCCGGTAGGCACCAGCTTGGCCACGGTATCCGTTTCGGCGTAGGTCATGTTCAGCACCCGGCCCACGTCCCGGATGGCGGCCCGGGCCGCCATGGTGCCGAAGGTGACGATCTGGGCCACATGGTCGTCGCCATACTTGCGGCGGACATAGTCCACCACCTCGCCCCGGCGGGTGTCGCCGAAATCCATGTCGATATCCGGCATGGAGACACGCTCCGGGTTCAGGAAGCGCTCAAAATAGAGGCTGTACTGCATGGGGTCGATGTCCGTGATGCGCAGGCAGTAGGACACCATGCTGCCGGCGGCGGAGCCGCGGCCCGGGCCCACAGGGATCCCCGCGCCCTTGGCATAGTTGACGAAGTCCTGGACGATGAGGAAATAGTCCGTGAAGCCCATTTTCCCGATCATGTCCAGCTCATAGTCCAGCTGCCTGTGATAGGCGGGGTTCTCACCATAGCGTTCCCGGAAGCCATGCTCGCACAGCTCACGCAGATAGGCGGGGGAGTCGTACCCCTCCGGCAGCTGGAACTCCGGCAGGTGATACTTGCCGAAGGTGAAGTCAAACTGGCAGCGGTCGGCAATGCGCTGGGTGTTCTCCACGGCGTCGGGATAACCGGCGAACAGCTCCTCCATCTCCTCCGTGGAGCGGATGTAGAAATTCCGGGGCTCATAGCGCATGCGGTTCTCATCGTCCACGGTTTTTCCGGTCTGGATGCACAGCAGCACGTCGTGGCTCTCGGCGTCCTCCTTCCGGAGATAGTGGGCATCGTTGGTGCAGACCAGGGGGATGCCCGTCTCCTGGTGCAGGCGCAGCAGGCCCCGGTTCACCGTGGTCTGCTGGGGAATGCCGTGGTCCTGCAGCTCCAGATAGAAGTTGTCCCTGCCCAGGATCTCCTGCATAGTCAGGGCGTATTCCTTGGCCCCCTCATAGTCGCCGCCGACCAGGCGGCGGGGAATTTCACCGGCCAGGCACGCCGACAGGCCGATAAGACCCTCCGAATGCCGGCGCAGCAGGTCCAGGTCGATGCGGGGCTTGATATAGAACCCGTCCACAAAGGCCTGGCTCACCAGGTACGACAGGTTCCGGTAACCGGTCTCGTTCTGACACAGCAGCACCAGGTGCCGGGACTCCGCGTCCAGCTCATAGGTTTTGTCCAGCCGGGTCCTCCGGGCCACATATACCTCGCACCCGATGACCGGATGGATGCCCTGGGCCTTGCAGGCTCGATAGAAGTCGATGGCGCCGTACATAACGCCGTGGTCCGTGATGGCCACCGCCGTCTGGCCCAGCTCCTTCACCAGCTTCGGCAGGTCTCGGATGCGGCAGGCGCCGTCCAGCAGGCTGTACTCCGTGTGGACGTGCAGATGGGCAAAGGCCATATCACGCCTCCTCCAGCATATCGGTGAGGAGCTCCGCCGCCGTGACGATCAGGCGGCCGCAGTGGTCGCCGCCCGCCAGCTCCAGGGCCAGCTCCGACGGCTCCAGATCCTGGGCCCGCAGCAGCTCCCGGCAGTCCATCCGGTGGAACCGCTCCAGAAAACGCCGCTGGTACTCCTTCACCACGGCGGTGACGGCAGGGCGGTCGGTGGGGTCGGGGCACGCGGTCCCCAGCAGCATCACCGGTGCGGACACCGCGCCGCAGATGCTTCCGCAGCGGACGCCGCCCATACCGGCTCCCAGGGCCATGGCCTGCTCCAAGGTCAGGCCCGCCCGGTCCCGAAAGGCGGCCAGCAGGCACTGGCTACAGTTCAGGCCCTGCCGCCGGTAGTCCATAGCGGCCTGGCATCGTTGGGTTTTATTCATGGACATCGTTGGCCTCCTCCATTAGCTTGCGCATCCGGTGATTCATGCAGGACTTGCTCACCGGCGGGTCGCTGCGCTCTGCTAATTGCTGCAATGACATTTCGGGGTTTTCCAGCCGCAGCCGGGCCGCCTGGCGCAGCTTCTCCGGCATTTGGGCCAGCCGCCCGCTGCTCTCCAGCCGCCGGATCCCGGCGATCTGCTCCAGGGCGGCGTCCACGGTTTTGTTGACGTTGGCCATGTCGCAGTTCATGGCCCGGTTGGCGCCGTTGCGGATCTCCTTGTCCACCTTGGCGGTCATGATGTCCATGGCCGCCACCGGGGCGCCGATGGTGGTCAGCAGGTCCTCGATGTGCTCGGACTGCTTGAAATAGATGACGCTGCTGCCGCTGCGGCGGACGCTGTGGGGCAGAAAGCCCATCTCCGTCAGCAGGGCCGAAACCTCCCGGCTGGCCTGGGTGTGGGAGGTGGCCAGCTCCAGGTGATAGCGCTTTTCCGGGTCCGTGACGCTGCCCCCGGCCAGAAAGGCCCCCCGCACAAAGGCAGTGCGGCAGCACTCGTCCTCCAACAGGCCGAAATTCACGTGCAGCACCAGGCTGGGGTCATAGCCCAGCAGGTCCACGATCCGGGCCAGCTTGTGGCGCTGGGTGATGCGGAAGATGAGCTTGTCCCGGGTGCCGTCCGGCAGACTGTCGAATTTCAGGGAAAAGGCCCGCTGGAACAGCCGGGGCAGCCGGGCGGCAAACTCGGGATTCTCCGTGATGATGCGCACCTCGACGGCGGTGAAGGTGTTGCAGAACAGCAGCACCCCATAGGCCTCCGCCCGGGCGCAGCACTGCCGGGACACCGGCTGGCGGCACAGCTCGCTTTTGACTTTATATGCAAAGGACTGCATGGATGGTTCTCCTCTTACGTTTCTACGCGGTTGCAGGTGGTGCGGTGGGAGTCCCGGCAGACCAGGCGGATATTCCGCTGGTTGTGCAGCTGCACCAGCTCCCAGGCCAGATGGCCGGGATTGTGGCGTACCAGGCCGTTTTCCACCGTGGCCACCGGGCGGCTGATGATCTCCACCCCCAGGGCCTCCACGGCCTCCCGGTCGCAGAAGATGGGCTCCGCCCCCTCCAGGGCATAGCGCTGCACCACCGCCGGGGGAATGGGGGAGGAGTTGGTCAGGCACAGGTCGAACAGACCCGGGCAGGAGTGCTTGAACAGGGCCCGGATGTGGTCCGACACCGTGTAGCCCTCGGTTTCGCCGTCCTGGGTCATGACGTTGCAGACATAGACCTTCAGCGCCCGGGAGCGGCGGATGGCGTCCACAATGCCGTCCACCAGCAGGTTGGGGATGATGCTGGTATACAGGCTGCCAGGGGCCAGAACGATGACCTCCGCCTGCTCCAGAGCCTCCACAGCCGCCGGAAGGGCACGGGGGTGCTCCGGGATCAGCCGCACCCGGCGGATGCGGCAGTCCTGCTCCTTCTTGCAGCGGAAGATGTGGCTCTCGCCCACCACGCTGGCTCCGTTTTCAAAGGTGGCCTCCAGCTGCACGTCCGCCGTGGTCACCGGCAGCACCCGGCCGGTGATGGCCAGCACCTGGCTCATACTCTCCACGGCCCGGTCAAAGCTGGGCATGATGCCGTTCAGGGCCGCCAGAAACAGGTTGCCGAAGCTCTGCCCGGCCAGAGTCCCCTCCGGGAAGCGATAGTGCATCAGCTGGGCCATCAGAGGCTCGGCGTTGGCCAGCGCCTCCAGACAGCTGCGGATATCCCCCGGCGGGGGCATCCCCAGGTCCTGCCGCAGGCGGCCGGAGCCGCCGCCGTCGTCCGCCACCGTGACGATGGCGGTGAGATTTTTCGTATACAGCTTCAGTCCCCGCAGCAGCGTGGACAGCCCTGTGCCGCCGCCGACGGCGGCGATGCGGGGCCCGTGCTCCGGGGCCACAGAATAGCAGCCGCCCATATGCGCACCTCCTTACCGGGAGATATCCCGGTGGTTTTCCGTCACATGATAGCCCATCCGGGTGATATACTCCGCCAGCTCATGGGCCACGGCCACGGAGCGGTGGTGGCCGCCGGTGCAGCCGATGCCGATGACCAGAACGGTTTTGCCCTCCTCGCTGTACAGCGGCAGCAGGAAGGTGATCATTTTCTCCAGCTGGGCCATGAACTCGTGGGTCTGGCGGAAGGAGAACACGAAGTCCCGGACCTCCTGGTCCAGGCCGGTTTTGTTTTTCAGCTCCGCCACATAGTAGGGGTTGGGCATGAACCGCACGTCGAACACCAGGTCCGACTCGATGGGGATGCCGTGCTTGAAGCCGAAGGACAGGACGCTGACGTTGAGCCCGCCCCGGTCCGACGGGGTGCCGAACAGGTTCAGCAGCTCACTGCGGAGCTTGGCCGTGGACAGGGAGGAGGTGTCCAGCACGAAATCCGCGTGATCCCGCACCGGCTGCATCAGCGCCCGTTCCCGCCGCACAGCCTCCTCCACGCTGAGGCCCTTGGCCTGCAGGGGGTGCATGCGCCGGGTCTCCTTATAGCGGTTGATGATGGTGGGGGTGTCCGCCTCCAGAAACAGCATCCGGCAGTTGACGCCACTGGCCTTCAGCTGCTCCAGGGTGTCGATGAGCATATCCGTGGGCTCGCCGGAGCGCACGTCATACACCAGGGCCACCCGGTCATACCGCCCGCTGGAGGCGGCGCAGAACCCGGCGAACTTCATCATCATCTCCGCCGGAAGATTGTCCACGGTATAGTAGCCGATGTCCTCCAGAAACGAGGCGGCCTTGCTTTTGCCGCCGCCGGACAGACCGGATATGATCAGAATTTCCATTGTATTTCCTCTTTTCCCGGGGTTATTCGCCGACGAAACGGACCTCCGGCTCCAGCCGGATGCCGTGGGCCAGGTAAACGGCCTCCTGCACCCGGCGGATCAGCTCCCGCACGTCAGCGCAGGTGGCGCTGCCGGTGTTGATGACGAAGCCCGCGTGCTTTTCCGACACCTGGGCTCCGCCCACCGTCAGGCCCTTCAGGCCCGTCTGGTCGATGAGGGTCCCGGCATAGTAGCCCTCCGGCCGCTTGAAGGTGCTGCCGGCGCTGGGCCATTCCAGGGGCTGGGAGGCCCTGCGCCGGGCCATCAGGTCATCCATCCGCTGCCGGATGGCGGCGGGATCGTCCGGGGTCAGGCGCACCGCGGCCCCCAGCACCACGGCTCCGTCCTCCAGAAACCGGCTGTGCCGGTAGGCAAATTCTGCCTGGTCCCCGGTGAAGCGGCGGATGCCGTCGGGGTACAGGGCGGTGACCTCCGTCACCACCTGGCGCATCTCGCCGCCGTAGGCCCCGGCGTTCATGCAAACCGCGCCGCCCATGCTTCCGGGGATGCCGTGGGCAAATTCCAGCCCGGCCAGGCCCGCCTGCTGGGCGTATACCGCCAGGCGGCTGAGCAGGACGCCGACGTCGGCCTCCAAGGTCACGTCGTCCAGGCGGCGGATGCTCGTCATGCGTTCCGCCGTTTTGATGACCAGGGTGTCCAGCCCCCGGTCCGACACCAGCAGATTGGTGCCCCGGCCCAGCAGAAACGGCCGGATGCCGCACTCCTCCGCCAGGCCCAGCAGGATCACCAGCTGCTCCCGGCTTTCCGGAAAGGCCATGCGCCGGGCGGGGCCGCCGATGCGGAAGGAGGTGTGGCGGCTCATGGGCACGTCCCGCTCCACCGTCATGTCCGGCAGGTAATCCCGGATCTTTTCGTCCAAACGTTCATACCACTGCATAGTGATCTCCCTTATATCCGTTTTTTCTTCCCCAGCAGGGCCGCGCCGATGATCCCCGCCTGATTGCCCAGCTGGGCCTTGACGATGCGGGTCTTTTTCCCGGCGCTGCAGGGGATGGTCTCCCGCTCCACCAGCTGCTGCAGGGGGTGAAGCAGCTGCTCATCGGACTCGTTGCTGACGCCGCCGCCGATGGCCAGGGTATCCGGCTGGAAAATATTCACCACGTTGGCGATGCCCGCCGCCAGATAGCCCACATACATGTCGCAGACCTGCTGGCCCACCGGGTCCCCCAGCCGGGCGGCCATAAACGCCGACTGGCCGGACACATGGCCGTCATGCTCCCGGATGACCCGGGCCAGGATGCTGTCGGGGTTGCCCAGCTGGGCCTGGGCGGTGAAGCGCTTCAGGGCGCTGGCGGAGGCGTACTGCTCCCAGCAGCCTCGCCGGCCGCAGGGGCAGGGGAGACCCTGATAGTCGATGCAGGTGTGGCCCACCTCACCGGCCATGCCGTTGCCGCCGTGGAAAATCTTTCCGTTGTGTATGATCCCGGCGCCGATGCCGGTGCCCAGGGTGATGGTGACAAAGCGCTTGCTGCCCCGGCCCGCTCCGGCGTGATATTCCGCCAGGGCGGCGCAGTTGGCGTCGTTTTCCACATACAGGTGCAGCCCCAGCCGCCGCTTGAACAGCTTGCGCAGGGGAATGTTCCGCAGGGGCAGGTTGCAGGTGTATACGATGGACCCGGTGCGGATGTCCACCACTCCCGGGACGCCCGCCCCCACGGAGGCGATCTCCTCCATGGGCACGCCGCCCTCCTGGGCCAGTTCCCGGGTCAGGGCCACCAGGGTGTCCGTCAGGGCGTCGGGGTCCGATACCTCGCGGATCTTCATGGTTTTCACGGCCAGCAGAAGGCCGTCCTCGTCCACAAGACCGGCCTTTAGGTTGGTGCCGCCGATGTCGATGCCGATATAGTTCATTGCTTCTCCTTGGCCTGTTGGGCCAGCTCATCCATCTTCTTGTCAAACTGGGTCATGAAGTCCCGGGCGGAGTTGTAGCCGTACCGCATCTGGCGGTTCTTCATGGCGGCGATCTCCACGATACCGGCCAGGTTACGGCCGGGTCGCACGGGGATGGTCACATAGGGCAGCTGCACCCCCAGAATGGTGTAGGTGTCGCCCTCCAGGCCCAGTCGGTCATAGAACTTACCGTCCTGCCAGGGCTCCAGATGGATCACGATCTCGATGTCGGAGTCAAACTGCACCGCGCCCATACCGAACAGCTGCTGCACGTCGATGATGCCGATACCCCGGATCTCAATGTAGTGGCGGATGATCTCCGGGGCCGAGCCGTACAGGGAGTCGGAAATGCGGCGAATCTCCACCGCGTCGTCGGCCACCAGCCGGTGGCCGCGCTTGAGTAGCTCGATGGCGGTTTCGCTTTTGCCGATGCCGGAGTCGCCGATCATCAGCACCCCCTGGCCATAGATGTTCATCAGGACGCCGTGGCGGGTGATCTGGGGGGCCAGGGCCCGGTTCAGATAGTCGATGATGTGGCTTGTCAGCTCCACGGTGGTCTTTTCCGTCCGCAGCAGGGTGCGCCCGTGCTTGCGGGCAATCTCCATCAGCTCGGGAAAAATCTCCATATTCCGGGCAATGATCAGGGCTGGGATTTCGCAGCGCAGCAGATCCTCGAATACCTTTCTCCGCTGCTCCAGGGGCATGGCCTTCAGGAAGGTGAACTCCGCCTTGCCCAGAATCTGCAGGCGTTTTGGCTCGAAGTAGTCATAAAAGCCCACCAGCTGCAGGGCCGGGCGGTTCACGTCGGGGATGGTGATCATCCGGGTGTCATAGTCCAGGCCCTTGTAGACCACCTCCAGATCAAAATCCTTCACCAGTTGGCTGAGGCTGGCTGGGTCGCGTCTTACTTTTTCCATATATGGGTCCTCCATCCGGTGCGTTGTCCCGCACCTGCACATACCTATAATTATATGTCATTATACCGTATATGTGCCTTTTTCGCAAGTCCTATGGGGAGGGTCGAATTTTTTTCGGTGTAGGACTACAATACATCTTGGACAATTGAATAAAAAGGGTATGAGGAATAGGGCCTCATGTGTTAAAGTTAAGCTACCACACCAAACTTTCTGAAAGGAGACCATATTCCTCATGAGTAAGAGTATAACACAGGACATGGCCTACAGGCAATCCCTAATGAAGTACGCAGAAAAGTACGGC